>JAEEGG010000882.1_pt1 | contig 86441 bp, 64 predicted proteins | sample 9134161 | NCBI WGS metagenome assembly JAEEGG01 (sample SAMN16246543, study PRJNA631951) | gut metagenome | biome: gut microbiome; feature: rumen; material: CR-attached | host: Bos | place: Iran: Karaj | collected 2018-10
AGATGCTGTAGGTCAAGGGCATCATGACGATGCAGACGAAGCAGGGAATGCCGGTGACGTAGTCGGAGAAGTCCACCTTGCGCACCTCGTGCATCATCATCACGCCGACCAGAATCAGAGCCGAAGCAGTAGCCTGAGCGGGAATGGCGAGGAAGAGAGGAGCGAAGAGCAGAGCCACGGCGAAGCAGAGCGCTGTGGTGATGCTGGTGAGACCCGAACGGCCGCCGACGTTGACACCGGAAGCGCTCTCAACATAGGTGGTCACGGTGGAGGTGCCGAGCATGGCGCCCACAGCGGTGCCGACGGCATCTGCCATGAAGGCCTGGCTCAGACGCCACACATTGCCCTTCTCGTCGACCATGCCGGCACGGTTGGAAACGCCCAGGAGGGTGCCGATGGTGTCGAACATGTCGATGAAGAGGAACGTGAGCACGCAGATGGCCATATCCACAGTGAGCACATTGTGCCACTCAAACTTCCAGAAGATGGGCTCGATGGAAGGGGGCGTGGAGACGATGCCGTTGAAGTGGGTGACACCGAGAGGAATACCCACAACGGTGGTGACGAGGATGCCGATGAGCAGCGCGCCCGTCACACCCTTCACCAGAAGTGCAGAGGTGAGGAGTATGCCGCCGATAGCCAGCAGGACAGCGGGATCGTGGAGATTGCCCAGCGTGAGGAACGTAGCCTCGGAAGAAGCCACGATGCCGGCGCTCTTGAGGCCGATGAAAGCGATGAAGAGGCCGATGCCCGGGCTGATGGCGCGACGGAGCACAAGAGGAATGGCCTCGACAATCTTCTGGCGCATGCCCGTGAGGGTGAGCAACACGAAGATGATACCCTCAATGAGGACAGCCGTCAGGGCAAACTGCCAAGTGTAGCCCATCGTGATGCACACGGTGAAGGCGAAGAAGGCGTTCAGACCCATGCCGGGAGCCAGCGCGAAAGGCAGCTTGGCGTAGAGGGCCATGATGGCGGTGGCCACAACGGCCGAGATGCAGGTCGTGGTGAATACGGCGCCCTGGTCCATACCGGTGGCTGAGAGAATGCTGGGGTTGACGGCCAGGATGTAGGCCATCGTGAGGAAGGTGGTGATACCGCCGATGACCTCCTTGCGGACAGTCATCGTGGCGGCATCAAAACCGAAGAGTTTCTTCAACATAATTTTTAAATTAACTCTTAACTCTTAACTCTTAACTTTTAACTCTTAGATGTCCCACTTAACAGCGATGGTGGGGTTCACGTAGAAGGTCTTCCTTCTCACGTCATCGGCAGCATAGATGAAGTTGTTGCTGATTTCCACCTCGGTACCAACGGAGAGACGGTTGCTGGTCTTGCCCTTGTTGACAACGTGGAACCAGAACTGAGGCTCGGTCAGGAACACAAGACCCTTCTTCTGATCGAAACTGTCGTCAAACTGGCTTGTCCAACCATACCACAAATCGGCAAAACCGCTGAAGGTGCAGAGGTCGTTGGCAAAGGTGATGTTCCAGATAGGAGTGATCTGGAAGCTGGGGTGAGCGTCGTGCTCGATGGCGCCAAACCACTTCTGGTCAAAGTACTGCTTGTACATCACTTGCAGAGTGAAGGTCTTCTTGAAGTCTGCGCTGTGCCAGTTCCAGGCGGGACCTACGAGAACAGCCTGCTGGAAAGACTTACCGCCGAGAGACAGACCGCCGTTATACTCGGCGTGGGCAGAGAAACTGTGCTTGTCGTTGCGCTTTACCTTGTAGAAGGTGAAGTCACGGCTAATCTCCATGTAAGCACCAATAGTACCATTAATGATACCTTCTTCTTGATCTGTAGGAGGTAAGTAGGCATTTAAGGGATTGGCCATGTTACCGCTATAGTCCATATCCACGAAGAAGTAGGTGGAACCCAGGCGGTCGGCCTTGAACATCTCCACAGTGGTGGTTACTCGACCGCGATTGCCCTCTGCGTTGGGGTAGAGATGACGACCGAAGTCGTAGTGCAGCTGAACGTTTACTTGTGCGCTGGCTGCCATACTGATGGCTGCTGCAGCAAGAACAAATAATTTTTTCATAACTTTAAATTTTAAAATTAAAATTAATAATGAAAAAGGGGGTTAATATTTATGTTTGATGTTTGATGTCAGACGTTTTGTCCGGGCTTTTCCTTGCCGTGAACGCTCTTCACCTTCATACCCAGTTTGCCGGGCAGGACGGCGTTGAGGAAGATACCTACGAGAGCGGCCAGAGCCAAACCGGAGATGTGGATGGGACCGATGGCCACGTTGTCGCCGGCACCGTACTTCACACCGATGGCGATGACAAGTATCAAGGCTGCTACGAATACGTTACGGGAAGAACTGAAGTCGACACCGTCCTCCACCAGATTGCGCACACCAACGGCTGATATCATGCCGTAGAGAATGAGGCTCACGCCGCCGATGGTGGCTGCGGGCATCAGACCGATGAGGCAGGCGAACTTGGGACAGAACGACAGGACGATGGCGAAGCAGGCTGCCAGACGAATCACAGCGGGGTCGTAGACCTTCGTGAGGTTGAGCACGCCGGTGTTCTCACCGTAAGTGGTGTTGGCGGGAGCTCCGAAGAGAGAAGCCAGCGCTGTGGCGAGACCGTCGCCTGTGAGGGTGCGGTGCAGACCGGGCTGTGCCAGGAAGTCCTTGCCCACAGTAGAGGAGATGGCGCACATGTCGCCGATGTGTTCCATGATGGTGGCGAAGGCGATGGGGATGATGGCGATGATGGTGGAGATGAGGAATGTGGTGTCCATGTTGTCGAAGACTGCGAGAACCGTCTGACTCCTGGTAAAGGGCAGGCCCACCCACGCAGCATCGTTGAGCTGGGCGAAATTCACCTCACCCATTGCAGCTGCAAGCGCGTAGCTCACAAACACACCCAGAAGGATGGGGATAATCTTCACGATGCCCTTGCCCCACACACTGGAGCAGATGACCGTGACGATGGCCACGATGGCAAGGAGCCAGTTGGTGGTGCAGTTCTGCACAGCGCTGCCCGAGAGCACGAGACCGATGGCAATCACCATGGGACCTGTCACCACAGGGGGGAAGAAGCGCATTATCTTCTCCGTGCCGAAGGCCTTGATGAGTCCTGCCATGATGAAATAGCAGAGTCCGGCGAAGAAGACACCGATGCAGGCGTAGTCGAGAGCCAGCGTCTCAGTCATTCCCTGTTCCATGCCGAGCACCTTGACGGAAGCGTAGCCGCCCAGGAAGGCAAACGAGGAACCGAGAAAAGCCGGCACCTGAAACTTGCTGACGCAATGGAACACAAGTGTGCCGATACCTGCGAAAAGCAGGGTGGAGGACACAGAGAGACCTGTCAGCACAGGCACCAGAACTGTGGCGCCGAACATTGCAAACAGATGCTGGATACCCAGAATGATGTACTTGGGCATACCCAGCGTCTTGGCATTCGTGATGCCTTCTTTTGGAGTGATGTTCATAACGTTGATGTAGTTAAGTTATATGTATAAGGGATATTGCAAAATGCTATTGTTGAGGTGCTTTGTAGCGTATCACGTCCATAATCTGGGTTTCCGTGATGCCTGCCACAACCCAGTCGCCCATGCCCGTGGAGAGCGTCTTCTCCAGGCTGGCGAGAGCCGCGTTGACGGAAGTGCCCTGCACGAGCATCGTCTGCACAGCGCGCTTCTCCTTCTCGGTCTTGTCGTCGATGATGATGAATGCCACGCGGGCTTTGTACCATTTGTCGGCGGCGGCGTCCTCCGACTCGATGACCTCTGTGATGCGTGCCTTCTTGATGTCGGTCACTTCAAACTCGCCGCTGGAATACACAGCCACTTCCTTGGTGATACGCTCCTCGGCCTCGGTGAACGAAAGAGCGTCCACTACGTATTGCTCGGGGATTTTCTTGATCAGTCCGTTCTCAACAATCTTGTCGTACTTTACTTTTACTTCAAACAGTTCCATTGAAATATGCTTTTTGTCGTTTTTTCTTTTCTGGGTCGTGCTCACAGAACACACGTTCCATAGTGTAGGGGTGGTATCCTGTGCAGAATATCGTGGTGGAAAGCGTGAGCGGAGTGGGGGTGAAGTCCTGCACCTGGTCCGTCATGAGATGAAGAGCCCGGGTGGCCTCGCTCAGCGCCTTCATGTCGCGCTCCTCGCATCCCGGATGGGACGATATAAAATAAGGTATTATCTGCTGACGGAGTCCAGCCTTGCGGCATTCGTTGTCGAACACCTGTTTGAAACGGTGGAACAGCGTGAAGGAGGGTTTGCGCATCACAGCCAGCACGTGGTCTTCCGTATGCTCCGGAGCCACTTTCAGTCGTCCCGACACATGGTGTGTGATGAGACGGCTGGTGTAGCGGCGCGCTTCGCTGTTGAGACGCTCGTCCTTCCAGTCGTGCAGCAGCATATCATAGCGCACTCCGCTGCCGATGGTGCAATGCTTCACGGCGGGCATCTCCGACACCTCTTTATATATATCGATGAGAGGGGCGTGGTCGCCGTTGAGATTGGGACAGATGGCTGGATGTATGCATGAGGGCCGGGCGCACTTGCGGCATGCCTTGATATTCTTGCCTCCCATGCGGTACATATTCGCCGATGGACCTCCGAGGTCTGTGATGGTGCCTTTGAAATCGGGCATCTTCACCACCTGTGCCACTTCTCTCATGATGCTTTCCCTGCTTCTCGAGGCAATGAACTTGCCCTGGTGGGCCGATATGGTGCAGAAGGCACAACCGCCGAAGCATCCCCTGTGGAGCGTCACCGAGTGGCGTATCATCTCGTAGGCCGGAATGCACTTTCCATTGTATTTCGGGTGCGGCAGCCGTGTGTAGGGGAGGTCGAACGATGCGTCTATCTCCTCCGTTGTCATCGGGGGATAGGGAGGATTCACCACCACGTTGTCCTGCACCAGAGTGGCGGCATCCATCTTGTTGCTCTCTTCCTCCACATGACGGAAATTCTCCGCGTGCATTTTCGGATTCTGCAGACAGTCGTTGTATGAATGCAGCGTGATGACCCCTTCGCCGCCGGGCCGTTCGGAGTCGGATGCAAGATATACCGTCTGCCTGACATCGAGGCAGGTCTTGCGGAAGGTGTCTGACGTGCAGTAGGATTCTCCCGTTTCGTCGTATCCCAGCGTCTCGTCGTATTCCTCAAGAGCATTCATAAGTCTGCCGACAATCTCCCTCGTGGCATTCTCTCCCATACCGTAGGTGATGGCATCTGCTCCCGAGGGGATGAGTATGGAGGGCAGTATCTTGTCCTGCCAGTAGTCGTAGTGTGCCACGCGACGCAGCGAAGCCTCTATACCGCCGGCTATGACGATGCTGTCGGGATAGAGCTGCTTCAGAATGCGGGTGTACACGATGGTGGGGTATTCCGGACGCATATCGTGGCGGCCGTCGGGAGAATAGGCATCCTCGCGGCGCAGACGTCGTGCGGCCGTGTATTTGTTCACCATCGAATCCATAGCTCCCGGCGAGATGCCGAAGAAGAGACGCGGGCGTCCCAGGCGCTTGAAATCGCGCAAATCGCCGTGCCAGTCGGGCTGGGGCACAATGGCTACGCGAAGTCCCTCGGCCTCCATCACACGCCCGATGACAGCCATTCCGAACGACGGGTGATCCACGTAGGCGTCTCCCGAGAAGAGAATGACGTCCGCTTTCTCCCAGCCTCTGTCGGCCATTTCCTTGCGTGTGGTAGGTAACCAGTTCAACTGTGTGACTTATTTACCGGCGTTCTCGATATAGAGCAGTATCAGCTGATGCAGCCCGAAGGCCTTCATGTTGTCGTGAAACAGCACATCTTTGCACAGCTGCAGCAGGTCTTCGTTGTCTTCCGTGTGTTCCAGCAATGCTTTCACATTGAGCTGGAGTTTGTTGAGAGACGAGTCGTCCACCATGCCCGATGAATCGATGAGGTCGGACAGCAGGTTGTATTTCTCAAGTGTCTTCAGATGCTCCATCGTGACATCGATGAAGCGTGAACCTTTCATATTACATTGTATTCTCATGGGATGAGGAAATTTAGTGACGCTTTTACGACGGCTTTTCTCTGTGCAGGATCGGGAATCAGCTCAAGAGGGAAGCCGAATGTGATGGCTCTTTTCCCGCTCTGTATGCAGGCAATGGCTGCCGGCAGTGACGATTCGGAATAGAGCATTGTCGGGAATATATTGGAATGTGTGCTGTGCTCCGCAGCCGCATCGGTGGGAGTCTGCAGGGCCGATACGCGCGCCACGCTGTAGTGGCTCTCGCTCTCGCCGGCATCCGGCAGGGCGAACGCGAGCGACATACCGTGCACGTGGCAGGTGTCGGTTCGCACGCTGATGGCCGGTTCCCAACCCATATACTGTTTCGTGAAATTCGTGGCCTCGTCGCTGAACGATTCGGAGACATATGCTCCCGTCATCATTATGTTGCCTCCCTGATTGGCGTAGCGTGCGAGCAGGTTGATGGTGAGCGAGGGTAGCACGCGGTAGGTCTTGTGACTGTAGCCGTCGGGACGCTGTGCGCCGTAAATCAGGCAGACGGCGTTCTCCTTGGGCAGTGTCACCCACATCAGGGCGCTCTCTGTGGCGGATGATATAGTGTAGCCGCATTCCTGAATATCTTGTGCGTAGCGGGCACTCCAGTCTCTCGTGTTGCCTGCCTGCAACAGTCCCGAGGGTTTCGGTTCGCATATGTAAGGCACACCCGGATCGATCTCGGGATGGAACTCTCCCGCGAAGGCTTCCGGAGCTGCCAGACGTGTGAATCCGTCCACCAGGAGCACGCGCGGGCTGTTCTTGCTTCCCATCATCGCTGCCACCACAGGTGAATCCAGGCTCTCTCCGCCGGCATTCACGGCTGTCACGCGGAACTGATACAGCACACCCTCCTGTGCTGTTATCGTGCAGGCGTTGGACGAACCTCCTTCCACGTATGTGCCGTTGTCCCATCCTTCGCCGTCCTTCTTCATATATATGATGTATCCTTCGGGACGTGCCGTAGGTTCTAGGGCATCTTCCTCAGCTTCCCATCTCAGCAGTATCTTGCCGTCTTCTGCCACAGCCATCAGGTCGTTGACGGGTAGGGGAGCCACTACGGGTTCCTCCTCCGAGTGCATGCGACGGACGTATCTCAGCAGCGTCTTGTAGATGGCGCGTGCGAGGACGAAGCGCCCTCTCGGGTCGAGGCCCACCTTCATGTCCTCGTAGTTCTGGTGCGACAGCGTCTCGATAATCATGCAGGGCACCAGCGGTTCGCGGCTTTCGCTGTAGTTGCGCTCGTAGAGCTGACGGCGGTTCCAGGTGCCGAAGGTCCTGCTCATATCGCGTGTGATGGAGGCGAGCATCTCGTCGGCAAGGTCCCTGCCTGCAAGGCGTGAGAGACCGGTGGGATAGTTGCCGTCCTGGAATGCTGTGGTATATACGGCCAGCGAACCGATATAATCGTTGTTGCGCACTCCGGCATCGGAATGTACCGCCAGCGACAGTTCGATGGGTACATGCAGACCGTCGCGCTCTTCCTTCCAGCGCTCCAGCGTGTCGCCCGAAATGGAATCCACCCGGCAGCGTTCCACGCTGTCCTTCGGCACGTAGATGCTGCCCCTTGCCACGTGGTTGACGGAGAGCGAGCGGGCGTTGATGTCCTCTGCGTAGTCGTTGGTGCCGTCCTTCGTGGTCCACAAGGGTTCGGGCATCATATTGTATTCAGCCCAATAGCGGCTGCCTTCCCATGCGCGTCCGTAGCCGCTCGACTGTCCTCCGCGTCGTATGCTGCCCATGCCTCCTCCCAGACGAACACGTATGTCGTCGTTAGCTGTGACGCAGTTGTTTCTGTCGTCGCCGGCCTTGAAATGCCAGGTGCCCAGATAGCACCACGTGCCGGCTCCCATACTGCGGTTTACTGCGATGTGCGTCTCCACTCCCTCGTGTATAACATTCACAATGAGTGGTTTATTGGCTTCCTCATAAAGTATATATACAGGATAGTCGCCTTCTTCTCTCACTATGCCGTCTAGGTATTCTCTCTTCTGCCAGCTTCTTTCTCTGGGAGAGAATAAGACTGCTCCGGCCCTCTCAAGCATCGGCATCAGATAGGGATAGACGACGGTGGAGGTGTAGAGGTCTTCACACGTGGTGTGGAGCAGAGGTCGCTGCCACACCCATTCGTTCTTGTCGTTCTTGTAGTAGCGGCCGTGCGAAGCCCACAGTGCCAGATGATGCCCTTCGAGTCCTCTGGTCGGCACGTGGGCGCGATCCAGATTCTTCACCCACGGAGCGCCCTTGTAGCGCAGCGTGCCCCAGCTTCTCTGCTGTTCCTTCGGCAACTGATAGGCAGCCACCAGTTCCTCCAGACGATGGCCGCACACGGTGATGAGCAGCGGACGGTGGCGGTAGGCGGCAGGCAGGTGCTCAGCCACTTCCCTGTAGACCCTCTTGACAGTTGCAGTGGTGAAGGGCTGTCCGAGGAAGGGCTCGTTGAACTGCAGTTCCAGAGTGTCGCTGCCGTGGAACACGATGTTTTCCACACGATAGCGTTCCTTGTTGGAGTAGTTGGGGTTGATGTAGTTGGAAAGGTAATTGGAGAGAGACTGCTGTATGGCCTTTTCCTGTGAGAAGGCCGCTTGGGAAATGAGCAATAAAAGCAGCAGAAGTCTCATCATATGGCAAACTGTTCAGGTTTCTTGCCTTTAAAGTTTTTGAAATATGCCTTTATCTCCAACATGTCTTTCTCGATGTCTCCCGTGGGGATGACGGTCTTGGTGCATTGTATGAGTTTCCTCTCGAAGTCGACGCCGTAGAGCAGGATAGGCAGATGTGCACCCAGAGCGATGTAGTAGAAGCCCGTTCTCCATTTCTTTGTGGCGCGTCGTGTGCCTTCGGGTGTGATGCACAGGCGGAACTCCTTCAGATCCAATGCCTCGCGTATGATGCGCTCTGTGGAGTTCATGTGCTTCGACTGTTTCACGGGGATGCCTCCCAGATGGCGCATCAGTATGCCCATCGGCCAGAAGAACCACGAGCTCTTCATCATGAAATTGATGCGTATTCCCAGCGAGTGTGCGAACAACTGACCTATGATAAAATCCCAGTTGGAGGTGTGTGGAGCCACTGCGATGATGTATTTGTCCGGGTGTGGCTCTGTGACGTTGATTGTCCACCCGCACCAGTCCACCAGTATCTTCTTGGAGAGCTTTTGAAACATACGCGTTCAATTTTGCGACAAAGTTAAGCAAATTTTTTGAGATAACGGATTAAAGAGTTAAAAATCTCAAAAAAATGTTTATAATCGTATTAATAATGCAAATTTGACAGCCGGCATAAGAATGCCACGAGGGCTGCATTCCAGTTTTAGGGCTGTCTTGTCGGATGTATACGACAGTATATTAGGCTGTGTTCATTTGTTGTGCCAAAAGTAGATTCGACTTTCCTCCGACGTTATTCCGACCTTCCCCTAACCGGAATACGAATAAAATATGAGTAGAATACGAGCATATAACGAGCAGTTAACGAGTTTTCTCGTATACCACTCGTACTCTACTCGTTAACCACTCGTTAACTGCTCGTTAACTGAATGGACTCTGGCAAGACTCTGAGAGGACTTTGAGAGCAATTCAAAACAGGGGAAATAAAATTTTTTATAAAAAAAGAGTGAAAAATTTGGGTATGTCGGGAAAATTTTCTACTTTTGCACCCGCTAAGGCGAAAAACACCCATGTTCGGATAAGCAATCATAACTGCATGAAAGTGTAACAGAAAGGGTTCCGAGGAACCCCGCACCGCCCCTTGAGAGAGGGGTTTGATGCGTGTTCTATGACTTATTGTTACACTAAAAATCATGTTGTTATGAGAAAAAGATTTCAACAACGCGTGTGCTCCTGCTCCCCTGAAAAAGGTGTCGGGTATCTGGAGACAAGAATGCTCAACAGCTTCGTTAATCACGGTGTGCACTCCATCCGCTGCGCAGCCAGTTGCGCACACAAATTCCACAGAGGAATGCTGCTGGGCGAGCTCTGTGCCGAGACGCATCATCTGCTGTGGGCCGCCAAAGTGTGGAAGCTGACGATGCGCGAAATCAAGAACAAAGACTGGGACGACTACATCTGCCAGAGTTTCAACACGAAATACGTCTCGTTCAGTGATGTCATATCGGAAGGCAATTGTGAAGTGCTCGGGCGGCGCATCGACGAGGCGGAGCGGAAACTGGGACTCTCGAATTCACAGGACAGACGCTGGGAGAGTAGGGCATCGTACGACGACATGCGCCTCTGGAAATACGACTACAGTCTTGTGGAACTCGAGGAAGAGGAGCGAGAAGCAGTCGGTGAGTACCGCTCAAAGTGTGAGACGGAGCAAGTCTTCAGCGAAGGGATGAACGAGAATGCATTGCAGCCTCAGAGTGCTTTCGACTACTGGAGGGGATAATGAAAAAAGCCTTGGGAGAACCAAGGCTTTTTTTTTGTGGAGAATATCGGGCTCGAACCGATGACCTCTTGCATGCCATGCAAGCGCTCTAGCCAGCTGAGCTAATCCCCCGATTGCGGTGCAAAGGTACGACAATTCTGCAAATAGACAAAATAAAAGTGCAGAAAATTTGGCTACGAGGAGAAAAAAGTCTATCTTTGCCCGGAAATAATATATAAAATAAGGATATCATGAAGAAAATTACCCTATTCTTACTTGTTTCGTTTGTTAGTATCGCTGCATGGGCGGAGAAGGTGTCACAGGCAGAAGCATTGCAGGCCGCATTGCCCTATATGAATGACGTGCAGGCCGCCACTTCGCAGAGGCAGTCGCGTGCAGGAAGTGTGGATCAGCCCGTGTATATTTTCTCACGCGGAGCTGGCGAGGGTTTTGTCATCGTATCGGGCGACAACAGCCTGCCGCTGGTGCTCGGTGTGGCAGACTCAGGCGACTGGGTGGAGGAGGAGATGCCCCCGCTGCTGCTGCAATGGGTGAAGATGTACGAGCACTACGTGGACAGCGTGCAGGCCAACGGAGGAGCGCCGGCAAGAGCTGCGCGTGCATCGGTATATCCTAAGAACATCCCTGTGCTGCTGACCTCGCACTGGCATCAGAGTTCACCTTACAACAACCGTTGTCCCCAGAGGGCTGACGGCGGCGGCAGAGCTGTGACGGGATGTGTGGCTACGGCAGCAGCTCAGATTGCATACTACTGGAGGAATGAGGGTGTTAATTCAGAGACGCGCTCCAACACCAAATACGGATACTGGAGCCCGGATGCTCCTGTGACAGCTAACGATGTGATACCCAAAGGCACCAAGTTCATGTGGGAGCTCATGCGCGACAACGGAGGCAGCACCAGCGCCGAGAGAGATGCTGTGGCTGTGTTGTGTGCAGTAATGGGTTTTGATGCCGAACTGGCCTACGGTGCCAGCACGGGTGGACATATCTGGAACGAGATAGATGTATTCAAGAACCAGATTGGTCTGAACGGCGGTACGCATGTGTGGAAGAGCGATGTGGGCCAGACGGCTTTCGAGACCCTCTGCGCCCACGACCTGGCAATGAAGCATCCTATCCTATACGCAGGATACAACGAGGACTGGTCGTCGGGTCACGCCATCGTGATGGACGGATACCGCACGTCGGACAACAGTTTCCACTTCAACTTCGGCTGGGGAGGCAGCGGCGACGGATACTATCAGCTGATAGACGGCAGCGTGGGAGGCTTCGGATATGGTGAGAGCGTGGTGTACAACATATACTCTCCCAATATCAACCGTACTTTCGAGGTGACACCCGAAGAGGAACTCTACCAGGCTGTGCCCAACGAGGTGAAGGTGAAGGTGTTTAACGGCAGCGCGATGGAAGTGAATGGAGTATATCTCTTCGCGCACACAAAGGCATCGCTGCCCGATTATATGACGCTCGACGATGCTATTGCATCACATCCGGGAGTGCTGAGAGCCGGCGATTCGTGGGAGGTGGATGCTGTGTATGAGACCCCCAACTCCTATTCGGCAGGTGTGTATTTCATCGTTGCGGACGAGAATCTGAGCATACTCTACACTACGCCTTCTTCATACAAGGTGAAGAATTCGAGCGCAAACATGAAGCTGATGCACATGAACGTGGACAGCGAAGTGTACGACGAGAGGGAATTCATGTACGAGGGAGAACTGGTGACACGCCCCGTATATCACGTGGAGAGCAATACATCCGTGACTGTCTCCGCAGAGCTGAACAATGCCGGCAAACTGCGTGTGACATCCGTGAAGTGCAGACCTCTCGTGACGTCCGTCATCTACAAGGTGGAGAGCGACGGCAGCGTGACGAAGGTGAAGGAGATGATGTCCGGCGACGAGGTGTTCCTCAAGGACGAGACAAAGACAATAGATTTCGGCTTCGGCGGTCTGCAGAGGAATGTGCTCTACAAGGCATCGCTGGATCCCAAGGTGGGCAACGGTGTATCAACGTTGACATACGCTCTGCAGTATGATACGGAGGCCTCCGACACAGTGGTGTTCTTCACGTTGGCAAGCAGCGCGATGGATATTGAGAGAGAGGGCAATCACGTGAGAATAAGCGGTGAGGGATACACCTCCCGCGACTACGCCCAGGTGATGGCAGACGAGACGGTGACGAGCTACGACTTGAGAAACTACACCGACGTGCTGCCCACCGGCGCACCGATGCCGGTGAACCCCAATGCCATCATCTACCGCAATGCTGAGGCAGGAGTGACGGGCAGGAACATCGTGGTGGACGGCGTGTGCGAGGAACTCGAACTGGTGAGCGGATACAGCTACGATCCCGTGGAGTCGTTCACGGCAAGGAAGGTTGAGGTGAAGACCGGCGTTGTGTGCCCGTCCAACTCTTACTACTGGAACTGCATCGTGTTGCCCTTCACTACGGATACGCCTGCCGGCATACTGGCACGCCGCCTTGTGAACGCTACGGCAAAGACGGAGTCTCACAGCGATAAGATGCTGGCCGGCACGCCGTATGTATATCTGACCACTCACGACAGAGGCATCACAGCCACCAACGTGGAGGTGAAGTCGCTGGCCGACATGCCTGCAAGCACAGGCGACGCATCGTTCGTGGCTCAGTTTGTCTGCACGCAGGCCACAGGTGCGGAATACGTATCGACGGGCAAGGAATTTGTGAAGGCAACTGTGGGTGAGACGATAGGAGGTCTGTCGGCATACAAGGCCAATCCCATCTCGCTGACGAATATGAGCAATGTGGCACGTCTGGATGCAAGGATGCACGCTCTTGTGACAAGTATCATGGCGGCAAGGGATACGCTGGAGAAGTACACCAATGATGAGATACCTGTGCAGCACCGCACTTCCTCCAAGGAAGAAGCTGTAGCAGCCTACAAGGCAGCCATTGCCGATGCCGAGCAGGGGCTCACTTTGCTGCCGGAGACGTATGACGAGGTGAGCGAACTCTTGAATAATATGACGTCAGCGACGGAGGCGTTTGTGGAAAACGTGACGGCGATATCCTTCCTCAAGTCAAGTGACGAGGAACAGACGGAAGCGGAAGACGGTGCAATATACGATCTCAACGGCCGTCGCCTGAATGCTGTGCCGCAGAAGGGTATGTATATCATCAGAGGTAAGATTTACGCGAAATGATAAGAAATAAGATACTGATAAAAGGAACGATAATAGCCGCAGCATTGTTTGTTGCGGCTATACCCTCACGGGCACAGTTTTTCGAGGAGGAAACAGATGACGTGAGACTTGTGGAAAGGCAGAGCTGTTTCCTTGATGACGACGATGTGACGGTGGGCAGCCAGCGTCGCACAAGTCCGTATCAGGATGCCGCAACGATAAGTCCGATCGGCAAACCGAAGATACCGGTAATTCTGGCACAGTTCACGGACGTGAAGGACAGCCTCAAGTATGGCACAGAGGATTTCGGTAAGTGGAAGGAGACGATGAAGGAGTACTTCAACGGTAACGACGACGGTACTCCGTATGTGATAAACGGTTTCTACCTGGCCTCCATAAAGGACTATTTCAAGCAGCAGAGCGACGGACTCTTTGTGCCTGAATTTGTATTTCTGGACCCCGTGACACTTACAAATACGCGTGTGTACTACAGAACAAGGCGCTCTTCGATGTTCACGCCGGAAGTGTTGAAACTGATGGCTGAGCAGATAGACGACCCCTTGGAGTTTGACGGCAACGGCGACGGTAAGGTGGATGTGGCATTGGTTGTGTTTGCCGGTACGTCGTACAATTTTTCGGGTGTGGACGAAGCACTTTGGGCGTGGGAGGCGACAAGGGATGTTACGGTGACACGCTACGATTCAAAGACGGTGACGTTTGCCAGTTCGGTTAACATCCCCAATCAGCTCTATGAGGACGGTCAACCGCATGCCTACGAAAAACCGACTATCGGAGTACCTGTGCATGAGTTCTGTCATGCTTTGGGATTGCCGGACTTTTACGATACTTCTGATAAGCCGACGTGTGCCGGAATGGATGTGTGGAGTTTGATGGACTATGGAGAGAATATTAACGCAGGATATACACCCACAAACCTCAATGCTGTGGAGCGCGACTATATGGGTTGGCGCAGTTTGGTCACCCTCGACCCGCAGCAGCCGCAGACACTCCATCTGACAGCCCTGGGAGAAGGCGGCGTGGGTTATAAGTTGCAGAATATTCAGGATGAGAGAGAGTATTTCGTGCTGGAATGCCGCAACACCAATTCCAAGGACTGTGACTATTATTTCCTGACTGCCCCAAAGTGGTTGGGTAATCACATGGGACTTATCGTTTATCATTTGCGGAGAGATGTGTCTTGGAAAAATAACAACGTGAATACGCTCAAATCCGAGCAGAAGATGACTATAGTGCCAGCGAACAACACGTTGAACTTTATAAACAAAGTTGTTAAGGAACAGGGTTGGGATGAATACAGGAGGCAGGTAAGAGGACATCTGTATCCGGGCACCTCGGGCAATACATCCTTGACGGATGAAACTGTGCCGGCTACGGTGGTATATAACGGCGACTTCCTCGGACAACCTATCTACGACATCTTCATGGACGAGGAGAATCACGTGCATCTGAAGTATATGCCGAGAGGCATACTGGAGCCTCCTACGGTGTTCGATTCTTCGGCGGGGCAGTATCAGGTGACTCTTTCGTGGCAGGCACCAGAAAATGCCAGTTGCTATGCTCTTACGTATCGTGTGGACGACGATGCAGAGATTTTGGTGGACAGTTTGAAGAATACCGCTTACGTGATAGACGGGCTGCAGCCTGGCACTCGTGTTACGTATCGTGTGGTATCGATGGATGACGAGTGGCGCAACAGCGAACCCTCTGAATGGAAGGAAATAGATACACCTACCGATGTGCAGACGCTGCACACCCCGAAGAGCGAACAGATGGTTAGCGTATATTCCCTGACGGGCATATATACCGGACAGTGCGTAAGGAGTCAGGTGCACCGTTACGTAAGGACAAAGGGCATCGTTGTGTTGCGTTACGAGGATGGTGCTACGGAGAAAATCTTTGTTCAGTAGGACTCTGTCTCTAATTGCAACGGTTCTTTTTCTGTCTCACGCTGTTGCGGCACAGGAGTTGTTGCGGTGTCGTGGCAGCCTGCCGCCCGTTTCACGCGAGATTTCCCTGAATGCAGCAAGAATTCTCGCCGATGCTCCCCCTATTGAGAGAGAGAAGATCCACGGGTTGGTGCTCCTTATAGAATTTCAGGATGTTGCGTTTTCTCTTGCCGACGCACAGCAATACTATGATGCGTTCTTCAATGAGGAGGGATATTCCATAGACGGCAATTTCGGAAGTGTGCGCGACTACTACAGGGAGCAGAGTCAGGAGCGCTTCGATATAGACTTCGATGTGTGCGGTCCCATACGTCTTTCCCGCTCGTATGCATATTATGGACAGAATGCCGATGACAAAATGGATCTACATCCGGGAGATATGATGCAGGAGGCCCTTGACACGTTGTATAAGTGGGATCCGGAACGTGAGTTCTCACGCTATGACTGGAACGGAGACGGGGAAGCCAATATGCTCTATGCCGTGTATGCGGGAAGGGGAGAGAACTACGTCACCTCGCAACCCACTTTGATGTGGCCCCATATGTGTACATTCGTCCTTCAGAAGCTGATATACGATGACGGTGCGGGGAGAAAGAATGTTGGCGGAATATGGTTTGACAGATATGCATGCTCGTGTGAGCTGAGAGGACGTACAGGCAGCGTGATTGAAGGTATCGGTACGCCATGCCACGAATTCATGCACGGATTGGGTATACCGGATACATATAACAGTTATCCTGGAAACGGTATGGGTAACTACGACCTTATGGGACTTGGGAACTATCTCAACGAATGCAGGACTCCCTGTTCCCTTGCCGGTTTCCATAAGATGTTGCTGGGGTGGGTGGATGCCGAGGAGATATCCTCCGAACGTGCGGTGACGGCGATGGCTCCTGTGACGGAAACAGGGGAGATGTACGTCCTTTACAACGAGGAAGAGAGAAAGGAATGCTATGTCATCGAGAACAGACAGAAGCAGTCGTGGGATACCTATATTCCGGAAGCCGGTCTTACGGTGACTCACGTGGATTATGACGAAGATGTATGGGAAACGCTCTATATCAACGGAGACAGAAACCATCAGCGTATGGCCATGACGGACGAGTCGCTGTGGACGGGTCTTCCGTTATTTAACGGAGATGCAGATACGCTCCCGCTGTGTATCGTAGATGTGAAGGAGATAGGAGAGTATGTGTCCTTCAAAGTGAAAAAGCGCTCTACAGGAATAGATTTTGTGAGTGCAGAGGGTAATAGCGAAGAACGTGGTGAACGCTACGATCTGATGGGACGAAAAATCCCCTCAGGACTTCGCCCAAGGGGATTGTATATAGAGAGAGGTAAACTCCGATTACCAAGCGAATAGAGGATACTCGGCCATGATGGCATTCACCTCGCTGCGCACCTGAGCGATATTCTGCTCGTTCTCGGGATCATCAAGTACGCGCTCGATAAAGGCTGCAATCTTCACCATCAGGTCTTCCTTCGCACCGCGTGTGGTGATGGCAGGTGTACCGAGGCGGATACCGCTTGTCTGGAATGCGCTGCGTGAGTCGAACGGAACCATATTCTTGTTGGCTGTGATGTCGGCTGCCACGAGAGCCTTCTCTGCTACCTTACCTGTGAGTTCGGGGTACTTGGAGCGCAGGTCCACAAGCATAGAGTGGTTGTCCGTACCGCCGGAGACGATGTTGAAGCCGCGCTTGATGAGCTCGTCTGCCAAGCAGGCTGCGTTTTTCTTCACCTGAAGAGCATACTCTTTCCACTCGGGTTTGAGACATTCGCCGAAAGCAACAGCCTTGGCGGCGATGACGTGCTCCAGAGGACCGCCCTGAATGCCGGGGAATACGGCGCTGTTGAGCAATGCTGACATCATCTTGATTTCGCCCTTCGGAGTCTTTTTGCCCCAGGGATTCTCGAAATCCTTACCCATGAGGATGATACCGCCGCGGGGACCGCGAAGTGTTTTGTGGGTGGTAGATGTGACGATGTGTGCATACTTCACGGGGTTGTCAAGCAAACCGGCAGCGATGAGTCCAGCGGGGTGTGCCATATCAATCATGAGGATTGCACCTACGGCATCGGCAATCTGACGCATACGCTTATAGTCCCATTCACGGCTGTAAGCAGAACCGCCGCCGATAATCAGTTTGGGTTTGTTCTCCAAGGCCAGACGCTCCATCTCGTCGTAATTCACACGACCGGTCTCCTTGTTGAGATTGTAGCCGATGGGATGATAGATGAGGCCGGATGTATTTACGAGCGAACCGTGTGAGAGATGCCCTCCGTGATCGAGGTTGAGTCCCATAAAGGTGTCACCGGGATTGAGGCAAGCCAGAAATACGGCTGCATTGGCCTGTGCACCGGAGTGAGGCTGCACATTGGCATATTCGGCGTCGAAGATTTTGCAGATGCGCTCGATAGCGAGGCTCTCCACTTCGTCCACCACCTGACAGCCTCCGTAGTAGCGCTTACCGGGATATCCCTCGGCATATTTGTTGGTGAGGCAGGAACCCATAGCCTGCATCACCTCGTCGCTGACAAAGTTTTCGGAGGCAATCAGTTCGATGCCGCGAAGCTGACGCTCATTTTCCTTTTTGATAAGGTCAAATACAATAGAATCTCTTTCCATAAATTGTTTTATATGATGTTTGTTATTGTTCTACGATTTTCACTTCTGCGAGCGGAAGGTCCTTGTTGCAGTAGCAGCATTGCAGGATGCCCAGCTCGCGGTTCGACACACGGAAGCGCGTCTTCATCGGCTCGTTGTTTGTGATGCACTTGGAATTGGGGCAGCGTACGATACCTTCCAGAAGGTCGGGCATTACCACCTTTCTCTTTTCCACCACATCGTAGTCGCGAATCAGGCAGAGCGTCACGTTGGGAGCCACGACGGAAAGCTGATTGAGTTCCTCGTCGGTGAAGAATTTGTCTGCCACCTTGATGATACTCTTGTGATGCTGGTCGGTGGAATTGCTCTTGAGGTTGAATCCCACGGTGACAGCAGTCTTCATTCTCTCCAGATGCAGCAGGTTGACTACATCGAACAGCTTGGAACTCGGGATATGATCTATCACCGTTCCGTTTTCAATAGCAGCGACAAGTAGTTCTTTTCTTTTCATTTGAAACAGTTGTTATGCTTGCATCATTTCTTTAATATATCCTCCAGAGTGATTCCCAGCACATCGCAGATGAGAGCCTCTCTTGCGTACAGTCCGTTGCGTGCCTGTTGGAAATAGTATGCATACGGTGTATCGTCGATGCTGTATTCTATTTCGTTCACGCGGGGGAGCGGGTGCAGAATCTTCATGTTGCTGCGTGCCTTCGACAGCATGTTGAGCTTCAGCAGGTAGCGGTCCTTCACCTTTTCATATTCGTCGAGGTCGGCGAAGCGCTCTTTCTGCACGCGCGTCATATATAATATGTCGGCACCGCTGATTGTCTCTGCATCGAAATCCGTGTGCTCCACATAGCGTATGCCGTAATCGTCGCAATACTTCTTGTATACGGACGGCATTGCGAGTTCTTCGGGGGCGATAAAGTGGAAGGTGGGGTTGAAGTGGCGCATAGCCATCAGCAGCGAGTGCACCGTGCGTCCGTATTTCAGGTCGCCCACGAGATAGATATCGAGATTATCCAGACGTCCCTGTGTCTGATAGATGGTGTAGAGGTCCAGCATCGTCTGTGAGGGGTGCTGGTTTGCTCCGTCGCCGGCATTCACGATGGGCACAGGAGCCACCTCGGAGGCGTACTGTGCGGCTCCTTCCAGATAGTGACGCATGACGATGAGGTCGGCATAGTTGGACACCATCATGATGGTATCTTTCAACGTCTCGCCTTTCGTGCCGCTCGTCACTTTCGGGTCGGCAAATCCGATGACCCTTGCACCCAGCCTGTTGGCAGCAGTCTCAAAGGAGAGGCGTGTGCGGGTGGAGGGCTCAAAGAACAGCGTCGCTACCACTTTGCCTTCAAGAAGCCTTCTGTTGGGGTTCTTCTCAAAGGCCGAAGCCATTTGAATGAGATATTCGATTTTTTCGCGTGAATGATTGGCGATAGTCACCAAACTTCTGTTCTCCATTGTTGTCTATACTCTTTATGCGAGCGCAAAGGTACGAAAAAGTTGAGAGTTGGACGTTAATGACACTCGCTTTTTTTTACTATTTCGATATTTTGTTGTAACTTTGCAAAAGTTAATGACCGTATATACTTTCTATGCGTAAGAAATTTATTTGCTTGGTGTGGACGCTCTTCGTCCTTTTCTGGCTCGCGCTGGGGTGGGCTTTCTATGCTATATGGGAGGGTGAAATAGGTTATATGCCAGACTTGCAACAGCTTGAGAATCCTGTGAATAAGTTTGCTTCCCAAATACTTTCTGCCGACGGTAAACTTATCGGGACGTGGAGCTATTCGGAGGGTAACCGTATCTTTGTCTCCTACAAGGACCTGCCACCAGCTCTTGTGAATGCTTTGGTAGCCACCGAGGACGAGCGTTTCTTCGAGCATTCCGGTATCGACTTCAAGGCCCTTCTGCGTGCGGTTATCAAGCGTGGCATCTTCCATCAGAAGAGTGCCGGTGGTGGCAGCACCCTCACTCAGCAGTTGGCAAAGCAGCTATACAGCGCGAGAGCCCGCACCACTCAGGAGCGTCTCCTCCAGAAACCCATAGAGTGGGTGATAGCCTTGAAACTGGAGCGTTTCTATACTAAGGAGGAAATCATCTCCATGTATCTCAACTATTTCGACTTCCTCCACAATGCTGTGGGCATCAAGACGGCTGCCAAGACGTATTTCGGTAAGGAGCCTAAGGACCTTTCAACAGAGGAGTGTGCTATGCTGGTAGGTATGTGCAAGAACCCCTCTCTTTTCAATCCTGTACGCTATCCGGAGCGTTGTCGCGACCGCCGCAATGTAGTGCTCGATCAAATGGTTAAGTCGGGATATCTCTCGGAGACGGAAAGCGACTCTCTCCGTCAAATCGCACTCAAGCTGGATTTCCATCGTGTCGACCACAAACAGGGTAGCGGCACATACCTGCGCGAGTATCTCCGTCAGATGTTGACGGCAAAGCGTCCTTCCCGCAGCGATTACGCATCCTGGCAGGGACAGAAGTTCTACGAGGACTCTCTTGCATGGGAGACGAATCCCCTTTACGGCTGGTGCAACAAGAATACCAACAGTGAGGGCCGTCACTACAACATATACACCGACGGGCTGAAAATATATACCACTATAGACTCGCGCATGCAGGCATACGCGGAGGAGGCTGTGCAGACACACGTTGTGGGCGCGCTTCAGCCTATTTTCTCCGCAGAGCAGCAGAGACTGCGCAACCGTCCCTACGCCAATGACGTGCCCGACGACCAGGCAAGCCGCGACCTCGACAGAGCCCTGCGACAGAGCGAGCGGTGGGTTACGATGAAGCGTGGAGGACATAGCGAAGCCGATATCGAAGCCAGTTTCCGCAGACCTGTGGAGATGTCGGTATACACTCCTCATGGCGAGGTGGACACCGTTATGTCGCCTATCGACTCTCTGAAATACTACAAGAGTTTCCTCCGCACGGGATTCGTCTGCATGGATACGAGGACTGGTCATGTCAAAGCTTATGTAGGTGGCACGGACTATGCTCATTTTCAGTATGATATGGCAGGGCAGGGACGTCGTCAAGTGGGTTCTACCATCAAACCGTATCTCTACTCTCTGGCGATGGAAAACGGTTTCTCTCCGTGCGATATGGCTCCCAATGTGCAGCATACGTATCACGTGGGCGACAAGGACTGGTCGCCGCGCAATTCCTCAAAGGCCCGTGTCGGTGAGATGGTGACCCTGAAATGGGGCCTCGCTACGTCCAACAACTGGATTTCGGCATGGCTTCTCAATCAGATGTCTCCCTCGGCTTTTGTTCGTCTTATTCACGAGTTTGGTGTGCTCAACAGGGACATCGTGCCCTCCTTGAGTCTCTGTCTCGGTCCCTGCGACATTTCCGTGCTCGAGATGGTGGGAGCCTACACTACGTTCCCTAACCGTGGAGTGCGTCGTCTGCCTGCTTTTGTTACCCGCATTGAGGACGGCAGCGGTAATGTTGTGGGTGAGTTCCCGACCCGGGTTCACGAAGTAATAAGTGAGGAGGCCGCTCTCAAGATGATTATTCTCATGCGCGGTGTTATGGACGGCGGTACCGGCGGTCGCATGCGTTTCCGCTACGGTATCAGGGCTCCGATGGCCGGCAAGACCGGTACCACCAACGACAACTCCGACGGATGGTTCGTCGGCTACACTCCCTCTTTGAGCTTCGGTGCGTGGGTGGGCGGCGACGAGCGCGACGTGCACTTTGCCTCGATGACAAACGGCCAGGGTGCCTCTGCAGCTCTTCCCGTAGTGGCTCTCTTCCTCCAGAAGGTGTATGCCGATCCCACTTTGCATTATTCCGAGGAGGAGCAGTTTGATGTTCCCGCGGGCTTCGACCCTTGTATGTCCGTATATGAGGAGGACAGGGGCGACGGCGAGACCGTATCAGATTAAACACATATCAGATGAAGACAATAGGTATAATTCCCGCTCGCTACGCCAGTACGAGATTTCCCGCAAAGCCCCTTGCTATTCTTGGGGGCAAGACGGTCATTCAGAGAGTTTACGAACAGGTGTCAGGTGTGCTCGACGAGGCCCTTGTGGCCACTGACGACGAGCGCATCTTCCGTGCTGTGGAGAGCTTCGGAGGCAAGGTGTGCATGACGTCAACGTCGCATCGCAGCGGTACGGACAGGATACGCGAGGCATACGAGAATCTGGGCGAGCACTACGATGTCGTTGTCAACATACAGGGCGACGAACCCTTTATACAGCATTCGCAGATTAAGACAGTAGTGTCGTGCTTTCAGGACCCCGCTACGCAGATCGCCACTCTCGTGAAGCCCTTCACGGAGGCCGACGGATGGGAGGCTCTGGTAAATCCCAATTCTCCCAAGGTGGTTGTCGACAAGGATATGCGTGCTCTCTATTTCTCGCGCAGCGTGATACCTTACCTGCGCGGCGTGGAGCAGTCGCAGTGGCTTTCCCGCCACACTTTCTACAAGCACATCGGCCTGTATGCCTACCGCAGCGACACCCTTATGGAAATCACCCGTCTCGAACAGTCGTCGCTGGAGCTTGCCGAGTCGCTGGAACAGCTGCGTTGGCTGCAGAACGGATATGTCATAAAAGTGGGTGTTTCCGACATTGAAACCATCGGTATTGATACGCCGGAAGACCTTCTTCGTGCGGAAGAATTCCTAAAAAGAATAAAAAAATAACACATATTACGCTTATTAAAAAAAAATGTTGTACTTTTGCGCGCAGAAATTGAGTATAAATGACAGATAGTCAGAAGCGATATATATCATCTTTGCGAGGCATATTAGTTGCATTGTGTGTTGTGCTGTGCGCCGTTGCGCAGGCTCAGCAGATATCAATAGGTACATACACTTTTCCCGACAAGAGCGAATATCAGGGTGAGATTTTCCGTGGCAAGCCCTACGGACGCGGCACCACGACATTCCCCAACGGCGACCGCTATACCGGTGAATACGTGAAAGGCAAGCGTCAGGGCAGGGGAGTCTATCAGTTTGCCGACGGGGAGAGATATGATGGAGAATGGTTCCAGGACCAGCAGCATGGTCAGGGAACCTTTTATTTCAAGAACAACAACCGTTACGAGGGTCTCTGGTTCCGCGATTATCAGCAGGGCCAGGGCACTATGTATTATCACAACGGGGACAAGTATATAGGCCAGTGGGAAGCCGACAAGCGTGAAGGCAACGGCACCTACTACTATGCCAACGGAGCCCAGTACAAGGGCGCCTGGCACGACGACAAGCGTTCGGGCAAGGGCATCTTCGACTGGGGCGACGGCAATCGCTACGAAGGCATGTGGAAGGACGGCGAGAAGTCCGGCAAGGGTGTCTTCAAGTATACTTCCGGCGACATCTATACGGGCGACTGGTTGCACGACAAGCAGCACGGTCGCGGCATCTACACCTTTGCCGACGGCGACCGCTACGAGGGCGCCTACATGAACGGCATGCGCTCGGGCGAGGGCATCTATATCTTCCGCAACGGCGACAAGTACGTGGGTCATTTCACCGACGGCCGTCAGGAGGGTCGCGGCGTGTTCACCTGGAAGAACGGTGCGTCCTACACCGGCGAGTGGAAGGCCGACCTGCGTCACGGTCAGGGCAAGTACACCTGGGCCAACGGTGATGTCTATGAGGGCATGTGGAAGAACGGACTCATGGACGGCGAAGGTATGCTCCGTCAGGTGGACGGTACGAAATACAAGGGCGGCTACAAGGAAGGTCTCAAGGAGGGCAACGGCGTGCTCATCGACAAGGACGGAAAGCGCTACGAAGGCACTTTCCACAAGGACAGGTATCAAAACAACTAAACAATATATATCGCATAATCATGGCAACAACAACTAAGGCTACTGCCAAGACTTCTACGAAGAAGGTTTCCACAAAAAAGGCCGCCACCAAGAAAAAAGTGACAAAGAAGGAGCAGGCTGCTGCAGCAAAGGCTAAGGCTCAGGAGCCGCAGATGCTGAAAATTCTGCGTAACGATGCCTACCTGAGAGATTTCAGCGACGCCATCAATGGCCGTCATCAGGCAGCTCTCGACAAGATTGCCGACTTGACCCAGAACGGCAAGCAGACGCTTTCCGACTTTGCCTCCGGTTATCTCTATTTCGGTCTTCATCGCACCGACAAGGGATGGGTTATCCGCGAGTGGGCTCCCACGGCCACGGAGATGTATCTCATCGGCGATTTCAACGACTGGAAAGAAAACGAAAAGTACGCTTTCAAGCGCGTGCGCGGCACCGACAACTGGGAGCTGAAGCTCGGTCCCCGCGGTCTCAAGCACGGCGACCTCTACAAGCTGTCCGTTCATTGGGACGGCGGTCAGGGTGAGCGCATCCCCGCATGGTGTCGTCGTGTGGTGCAGGACGATGCCACAAAGATTTTCTCCGCACAGGTGTGGGCTCCCAAGAACGAGTACGAGTGGAAGACGCTCAAGTTCAAGCCCAACACATCGCCTCTGCTCATCTACGAGTGCCACATCGGTATGGCTCAGGATGCTGAGAAGGTGGGCACCTATGAGGAGTTCCGCCAGAACGTGCTTCCCCGCGTTGCCAAGGACGGCTACAACTGCATTCAGATTATGGCCATTCAGGAGCATCCCTACTACGGCAGCTTCGGCTACCACGTGAGCAGCTTCTTCGCTCCCTCCAGCCGTTTCGGCACTCCCGAGGAGCTTAAGGCTCTCATCGACGACGCTCATTCCCGCGGCATTGCCGTGATTATGGATATCGTTCATTCCCACGCAGTGAAGAACGAGAACGAGGGTCTGGGCAACATGTGCGGCGACCCCTGCCAGTATTTCTATCAGGGCGACCGTCGCGAGCATCCCGCATGGGATTCCCTCTGCTTCGACTACGGTAAGAATCAGGTGCTCCATTTCCTCCTCTCCAATTGTAAGTACTGGCTCGACGAGTTCCGCTTCGACGGTTTCCGCTTCGACGGCGTCACCTCGATGCTCTACTACAGTCACGGTCTGGGCGAGGCCTTCATGAGCTACGCCGACTACTACAACGGTCACGAGGACGACAACGCCATCACCTATCTCACTCTTGCCAACTGTCTCATTCACGAGGTGAACAAGAATGCCATCACCATAGCCGAGGAGGTATCCGGCATGCCCGGCCTGGCTGCTCCCTTCGAGGATGGCGGCTACGGTTTCAACTACCGCATGGCGATGAACATTCCAGACTACTGGATTAAGGTTATCAAGGAGCTCCGCGACGAGGACTGGAAGCCCTCCAGCCTTCTTTGGGAGACCACCAACCGTCGTGCCGACGAGAAGACCATTTCCTACTGCGAAAGCCACGACCAGGCTCTCGTGGGCGACAAGACCATCATCTTCCGTCTCATCGACTCCGATATGTACTGGCACTTCAAGAAGGGCGACGAGACCGGCACCGTGGAGCGCGGTATTGCCCTCCACAAGATGATACGCCTGCTCACAGCCTCCACCATCAACGGCGGCTACCTCAACTTCATGGGCAACGAGTTCGGACATCCCGAGTGGATCGACTTCCCCCGCGAGGGCAACGGCTGGAGCTACAAGTACGCACGTCGCCAGTGGAACCTCGTGGACAACAAGGAGCTCTGTTTCCACTTCCTGGGCGACTTCGACCGTCAGATGATCAAGGTGCTCAAGAGCCAGCGCAACATCCAGGCTCAGCCCGTCACTGAAATTTGGCACAACGACGGCGACCAGGTGTTCGCTTATCAGCGCGGCGATCTCCTGTTCTTCTTCAACTTCTCTCCCTACAAGTCGTTCACCGACTACGGCTTCATGGTGAAGCAGGGAGCTTACGACTATGTCCTCAACACCGATGCCCAGGCATTCGGCGGCAAGGGCTTCAATGACGACTCCATCCGCCATTTTACCATCTTCGACAGCATGCTCTCGCGTGATGGCAAGGGATGGCTCAAACTCTATCTTCCGGCTCGCAGTGCCTGTGTGCTGCGCCGCGTCAAGGAATAATGAGGGAGCGACGCTACCGTCATAGAGCGTTCACGAGAACCGCACGCGTCATAAACGGCGCATGCGGTTTCCTGTTTGTTGTCTTTGCTTTGCATTTCCTGATTGTGAAGCAGAGCGACGTGCTGATGCTGTCCTATGGTATGTTCAATCATTCCGACACGCCGTTCGACCTTCTCAAGGCTTCCGTCATCTCCACGGTGTGCCTTGTCATTCCGGCTCAGCTGCTCTACTATTTCGTCACTCTTCCGCTCTCTGTGAAGGCCCTCGTGTGGTCGCCCTCGTATCTTTCCCTGGGTCTGCTCACGTCGCTCATCGTGCAGGAGGGTTTCTTCTCCTGGCGCACGCTGGAGGCCGTGCTGCTTATCTCCATACTGGTCTTCCTGTTCTTCTTCTTCAGATCGCGCCCCGATTTTCATCGCCATTCGCGCCCGAGGATGATGTCGCTCTTTGTCAGCAATTTGCTTGTGGTGTTCCTCTCCATCCTTGCGTGCTGGACGCTCAGCAACACCAGCATCTCCCTCCACTACGGTCTCGACACGGGACGTATGGTGCGTGATGGCCGCATGGACGATGTGATGTCTTCGCCCGAGCGTATGTGCTGTCTCACGGAGCGTCTCCTGCGCAGCGACGACATGGCGGGCAAGGCCCTCAAGGTGCCCTATCATCTGGGCCGCTATCTCGGTTATGCTCCGTCCGACTGGTCGGTGCCCATGTCCCGTTTCATCCGCGCAGCTATTGCCGAGGAGGAGCGTCGCGACACCGTCAATTTCGAACCCAGTAAACGCCTCTACCGCCTGCGCGTCTTCGAGGCTGCACTCCAATCGTCATCCATCAATAATAACACTAACTAATAAGATGCCCCAGATTTCCGTTCGTGGCAACGAGATGCCCGAATCTCCTATCCGTAAACTGGCTCCTCTGGCTTTCGCTGCAAAGGAGCGTGGTGTGAAAGTGTATCACCTGAATATCGGCCAGCCCGACCTTCCTACACCCAAGGCAGCGCTCGACGCCATACGCAATATCGACCGCACTATTCTCGAGTACAGCCCCTCGCAGGGATATCTCTCTTATCGTAAGAAGCTGGTGGGCTACTACGAGAAGTACAACATACATCTCTCTCCCGACGACATCATCATCACGTCGGGCGGTTCGGAGGCAGTGCTCTTCTCCTTCCTGGCATGCCTCAATCCCGGCGACGAGATTATCGTGCCCGAACCCGCTTACGCCAATTACATGGCGTTCGCCATCTCGGCCGGTGCCGTGATACGCACCATCGCCACCACCATCGAGGAGGGTTTCTCCCTGCCCAAGGTGGAGAAGTTTGAGGAGCTCATCAACGAGCGCACGCGCGCTATACTTATATGTAACCCCAACAACCCCACGGGCTATCTTTATACGCGCCGCGAGATGAACCAGATACGCGACCTCGTGAAGAAGTACGACCTCTATCTCTTCTCCGACGAGGTGTATCGCGAGTTCATCTACACCGGTTCGCCCTACATCTCGGCCTGCCATCTGGAGGGTATCGAGCAGAATGTGGTGCTCATCGACTCTGTGTCCAAGCGCTACAGTGAGTGCGGCATCCGCATCGGCGCCCTCATCACTAAGAACGAGGCTGTGCGCAAGGCCGTGATGAAGTTCTGCCAGGCACGTCTGTCTCCTCCATTGATTGGTCAGATAGCTGCCGAGGCGTCTCTCGACGAGCCTGAGGAGTATTCCACGGAGGTCTATGAGGAATATGTGGAGCGCCGTAAGTGTCTCATCGACGGGCTCAACCGCATTCCGGGTGTCTACAGCCCCATACCTATGGGTGCCTTCTACACCGTCGCCAAGCTGCCTGTGGACGATGCAGAGCGTTTCTGCGCCTGGTGTCTCAGCGACTTCCAGTACGAGGGCGAGACCGTCATGATGGCTCCTGCCGCCGGTTTCTACACCACGCCGGGTGCCGGTCGCAATCAGGTGCGTCTGGCCTATGTCCTCAAGAAGGAGGACCTCAACCGTGCTCTCTTCATTCTGCGCAAGGCTCTCGAGGCTTATCCCGGCAGAGTGGAGGCCTGATTTCTCTCTCATGGGCGCCACGGCATTCATCTCTTCGCGTCTGTTCCGTAGTTCGCGCACGGGTTCCCTTGCTGTGAGCATCGCCACGGCGGGTGTTGCCGCGGGTGTCTTCGTGATGCTCCTTTCGGTTAGCATCGTGCTGGGCTTTCAGGGTGAGATACGCGACAAGATGTCGTCCTTCTCGGGCCACATCCAGGTGCTTGCCCACGAGAGTCTCTACAGCCCTTTCTCGCGTCCCATCAGCTTCAGTCCTGAGCAGGAGCGCTGGATGTCTTCCCATCCGCATGTCAGCGCCGTGCGCCATTTTGCCCTCAAGGAGGGTATGCTCAAGACCGACGATGTCTTCCGCGGCATACAGCTCAAGGGCGTCGACGGCGATTCCACGCTCAACCTCTCGCAGGGTCCTTCGCTGCGCATCTCGCGCTCCATGGCCCGCAGCCTCCGTGTGAAGCAGGGCGACCGAGTCTTCGCATATTTCTTCGACGGTTCGCTCAAGGCCCGCCGCTTCACGGTGGTGGATGTTTATGAGACGCACCTCAAGGAGTTCGATGAGAATGTGTGCTTCTGTCCTCTCTCTCTCGTGCAGCAGCTCAACGGCTGGAAGGGCGACGAAGTGGGTGGAGTGGAGGTCACCCTTGATTCCTACGACGCCCTCGACGATGTGGCGCGCAGTTTCCGCAAGCGCTTCAATCACGAGACGGACGCCTCGCAGCGTCCTTTCGTGTCGCTCTCCGTGCGTGAACTGTATCCTCAGATATTCTCCTGGCTGCAGTTGCTCGACGGCAATGTGTGGGCCATCCTCATCCTGATGACGCTGGTGGCTGTCACCACCGTTGTGTGCGGTCTTCTCATCATCATCCTTGAGCATACGAGCCTCATCGGTCTTCTCAAGGCGATAGGATGTTCCAATGCTCAGGTGCGCAGCATTTTCCTGCGCCTCTCTTCGCTCATTGTGCTGCGTGCCCTGTTGTGGGGCAATGCTTTGGCGGCGTTGCTGATTTTCGTGCAGCGGTGTACGGGTGTCATCCGTCTTGATGCCGAGGCCTACTATCTCTCGGAGGTCCCGATGTATGTCTCATGGCCTCTGTTTTTGCTGGTCAATGTGTCGGTGTTTGTCATCACGGTGCTCTCGCTGCTTGTTCCCTCCGTTGTCATCAGCCACATCCGCCCCGCCCAGAGCATGCGTTTCGAGTAAAGGAGGGCGCTTTCGGATTACTCTTTTGGCGCCTTTGTGAAGAAAAGAACGTAAGAAGTAAGATGTAAGAATAAAGCATAGAAAAATGAAGAAGACATTGATTTGGATTGGTGCGCTGGTTGTCGGTGCAATATTGGGAATGTTAGGCTATTCATGGCTCAACGAGGTGATGAACTTTGTGGCGACGGTCTATACGAGGCTGTTCCAACTGCTGGCCGTGCCGACTATCGTGCTGGCGGTAATAACCACCTTCGCCACATTCGGTTCGAAAGGTTCTGGCAGGATATTCGGTCATACGCTGACATACACGCTGCTCACCACCTTTGCCGCCGCTGCTGTGGGTGCTGTGCTGTATGTGTTGGTGGGCCCGGGTAATCTGCCCGCAGAGGCTGTCAGCAACGGTGCCCAGCCTTCAGACATCGGCCCTCAGACATCTTATGTCGACCATATCATCAGCATCATTCCCAATAACATCGTGAAACCGTTCTTCGACGGCAACGTGCTCTCGCTGCTGCTCCTGGCCTTTGCCATCGGCTTCGGACTCTCGAAGCTCCCTGAGTCTGAGAACAAGGGTGTTGTCGTGAAGTTGCTGTCGGGACTTCAGGAACTGCTCTTCCTCCTGATACGCGGGTTGATATGGACCTTGCCTTTGGGTATCATCGCTTTTGCTGCTCAGTTGTCCGCCCAGGTCTCTGCGGGTGTCATAGCCGATTCCATAGGAAAATACGTGTTGGTGGTGCTTGGCGGCAATGTCATTCAGTTCTTCATCATACTGCCTCTGTTCCTGTTGGCACGCGGTCTGAATCCTCTTCATGTGTTGAGTAAGATGATGCCGGCCGTCCTGATGGCGCTCTTCACCAAGAGCAGTGCCGCCACGCTGCCTGTCACAATGAATACTGCCGAGAGCCGTCTGGGTGTCAGCAGCAAGGTGGCCCGCTTCGTACTTCCCATCTGCACCACTATCAATATGAACGGTTGTGCAGCCTTCATCCTCGTCACTTCGCTTTTCGTGATGCAGAACGGTGGAACGCCCCTTACGTTTACCACCATCCTGCTGTGGATACTTGTCTCTGTTGTCTCGGCAATCGGCAATGCCGGTGTTCCCATGGGTTGTTACTTTCTCACCCTCTCACTCATGTCGGGCATTGGCGCACCCGTTGCCATCCTCGGCATCATATTGCCCATCTACACCATCATCGACATGATTGAAACGGCAGAAAACGTCTGGTCCGACTCCTGCATTTCGGCCATGGTTGACAAGGATATAAACGCACAATAATCTTTTTACTCTATCTCCTGCAGGAAGATGGCATCGAGAGCCCAGGTGGCGGCGTCGTTGGTGAAGAAATACCCGGCCGGCTTGGGATCTGTGCTCGTATTGTTCGTGTGGAAGAGCCAACCCGTGTCGCTGAAAGGATGGTGCTGCTGCATCTCCTTCTTCGCCAGAGAGAGCTTCTCGCCGTTGCCCGTCTGCCAATAGGCATACAGACCCAGGCGGGGGCAGGGGAAACTGTTGTGGGTGATGGTCTTCGCCTTGTAGCGATAGTTCGCCGCGTGGTCGAGCCATGCTGCAGCCCAGGGTTTGTTGTGGATGGAGAGCATCATCTCGTTCATGAACTCGAAACCGCCCATAATGGTGCACAGATGGTTGGTGTGCTGCACGGTGCTGTCGCCTTCCCACGAGAGGATGCCCGTTGCCGGATCGTAGCCCAGAGCGAGAGGGCCGGAGAAGAGGCCGTGAGGCATAGCCGTGATGCTGCGCATACCGGTGAGTATTTTGTCGCGATAGTGCTTGTCTCCTGTGCGCTCCCATTCCGTGAACCAGTTGCCGGCATACGCCAGCCAGTCGGGGCCGATGCGCAGGCGCGCAGGAGCCGTGCAGGGATATTTTTCGCTGCGGGGCTGGGCAAGACGCAGGGGGTCGAGAGTGTAGAGCAGAGTGTCGGCATCGCGCACTTCGCGCATGATGTCGCCCAGACGCTCGTCCGCCGTGAGATAGTACATGAAGCGGTTCCAGAACGCCTGCGAGATGCGGGCCTCCTTGGCGCCGCACCCCCAGTGGAGCACATTGTGGCGTGTGCCCAGTCCGGCATGTGCGCCGCGATGGTAGGTGTCCACCTCGGAGCAGTGACGCGTCATACCTGTGGCAAGGCGCCACACAGCGGCATCGCCCGTGCGCAGGAACTGATACCACAGCATGGCGGGAGTGCCGAGTTCGGTGTTGTCCCAGGCATATCCTCCGACATCGTAGCGCCACTCCCCGCGACTGTTGTCGTAGGTGTGCATGAAGTCGCCGTAGTTGAAATAGCCGTACCATCCGTGCTGCTCCTGCTGACGCTCGAAGAAGAGCATGAGGGAATCGAGCTGGCGGTCGGTGTCGGTGCCGCGGGCCAGCGACCAGATACCGAAGGCACGTCTGTCGTGGAGGTATTGCGGCGTGGGGACATACTGTGCGTGGGAGAGCTGCGAGGGCGCTCCGGCGGGAAGCGAGGATATCCAGAGTGTGCTGGTGCGCGCTGTGCCGACGGGTGTCGACATGCCGGGCTGCACGTCCTCGTAGGCTGCTTCCAGTCCGTGGGGTATGGTGTCGTAGTGGGCGAAGTTCATCGCCTCGGCCTCGGGGCTCCACAAGGCAACGGTGACGACGGCTGTGTCGCTGCGCGCTCCGTCAACCTGAAGCGTGGAGGGATACGACTGCCAGAAGTCCTCCAGAGAGACGGCAACGGTGGCGTGCCTGTCTCCGACGGCCACCATACCGGGAGCGCGGCGCCCTTCGATGGTACCGATCCAGGGAGAGGACGATGTGGCGCGCTTGCGTATGCTGTAACCGTTGGGCGAGAGCTGCGAGAGACGGAATCCGTCCCACGAGGCTATCTCTTCGAGGATTGCGCGGCTCTTCTCCGTTGCGGGATTGCCCAGACTGTCGAGGGATATGATGCGGCGGGCGATGAGAGGCTTCACGGCCATATCGCGCACTCCGCCGTCTTCTGCAAACCACACATGGCGCTCGTGCATCTTGTCCTGCAGAGGCACCTTCAGACGCAGACTCATCTCATGAAGACCTTCCTTTGCCGTCTCCTCGCTGATGAACGAGGTGAAGACGACCTTCTCTTCTGGGCAGCCTGTCCATGAATATATCCTCATGGTGAAGTCCTTGCCGTCGTAGCGCGTGCAGCGTGAGAACCGACCCTCGCGCTCCACCTTGACGCTCAGCACGGGTTGGCACTTGCCGTTGATGCTGACCTCGGGAACGAGGGCGGGAGAGGGCTTTGCGGAAGCATCTCCTGAGGGCAGACAACCGCTGATGCCCAGCCATTTGATGCTGCCGTCGGGCCAATAGGCAAGGGGCCACTGGTCGGTGTCGGCCTCGCGCACGGTGATGCGCTGCCCCTTGCGGAGCTCGCCTTGGGAGAAGGGCAGACCGAAGGTGAAGGGCATGCCGGGACGGGGAGTGCCGATGCAGTTCATGTCGGCAAGGGAGAGGGAGCGCAGGGGTGGCTCCGCAGCGTTGTGTGTGATGCGGAAGCGGCGCAACTGTGCGTGGCTCTCTGTGGTGCGGAAACCGAAGTAGCCGCTACGGAGGGGCTGCAGGTCAACATAGTTGACAAGTGTGTCGCCGTCGATAACGTAGAGCACGCGGCCCTGACAGCTCTCCAGATGTATGTGATACCAATGGTCGGCCTTGATGAGATGCGAGGCGTCGGTATATTCGCGTATGACGGCGGGACGGGGCTGTCCGTCGTAGCGGCGGAAGCGCGTGGTGGTGTTGGAATTGCCGCCGTAGCCCACATAGTAGAGCGACATCTCGGAGGCACGGGAGAATTCGCCCTTGCGCGACTTGGCTCCGCTGAGAGCCTTGTCGGCCATCCAGAAGCAGTTGAGGTCGGACACACGGGCGTCGCTCATGATACGTGCCTCGTAGTCGATGACGACGTCGCCCTGCAGCAGAGTCCTGTTCCAGAGGGTGAGACCCTTGGGAGCCACGATGTCGCAGACGGAATCACGGCTCCACGTTACCTTTGCATCCTTGGAGGCATTCTCTATAAGCCAGGAACTCCCTGCCGCAGAAGCAGAGAGTTCCATAGAGAGAGCGATGATAGCAAGACGTGCTCTCATTTATTTGGTGTATTTAAGTCCGAGATAGAGACCGTTGACATTCTTCAGCATAGAAGAGATGACATTGAGCGAGGAATTGGTGTTGCCGAGAATCTGCTGCACGAGTTCCATGAGCTTGGAAGCGTCGGCTGCCACCTGCAGTGTGTTGCCCGTAATCTTCACGTTGAGGATGAAGTCCCTGGAGAGCTGGCTGATGAGCTGGCCGCCCAGACGCAGCGTGAGGTCGTGACCGCTGACGCTCCACACGAAGGGAAGGCCCTTGTTGGTGTTGGCGTTGTATGTCAGGCTGCCGGTCTTGTCCTTGTTGAACGTGATGGAGATCTTGCCGGGAGTGAAGCCCAGTTTGGTGAGCTGGTTCTGCAGGCTGCTCTCTATCTTGGCGCTGACGGCTGTGCTGGCAATGTTCTTGAGCACTTCCTCGCTCTCGAATACGACAGCAGGCTGTGAATAGGTCCACGTGCCCACGATGGTGTTCTCGTTGACCGTAGCCGTGCCGAGGAGGTTGGCAACGATGTTACCCACGGTGCTGCTTCCTGTGGCTGCTGTGGCTGCAGACGATGCTGCGGATGTGGCTACATTCTTGAGCAAATCGCCGAGCTGGGCGTTTGCCGTGTTCACTGTGAGGGCCGTAATAGCCAAAATGATGAACTTTTTCATTGTCTTGTGTATTAGAGTGTTAATTTATTCTTTTTAAATTATTTCTTCAAGGCTGCGATACTGTCCTTGAGAGCCTGTATCTTGCTCTCTGCGTCGGCGAACTTCTTGCGCTCCATCTCCACCACCTGTGCGGGTGCGTTCTGTACGAAGCGCTCGTTCTGCAGTTTCTTTTCGATGCCGGCCTTGAAGCCCTCGAGGCGCTGTATCTCGGCCTCGGCCTTCTGTATCTCGGCCTCCGCGTCGATGAGTCCTGCCATGGGTACGCCGTATTCCGTAGTGCCTACGAGGAAGGTCTGGGCATTGCTGTCCTTCTCCTTCACCTCGACGATGTCCTCAAGATTGGCCATCTTCATGGCGGCAGCCCGGTAGGTGCCTTGCAGGTTTCCGCCCACCACTTGCAGTGTGAGGCTTTCTTTGGGGGCGATGTTCTTCTGGGCACGTATGGTACGCACGCCGCTGACAACGAGTTTGATGTCCTCCACATTCTTCAGCACAGCCAGTTCGTTTGCCGTCGGGGCATCCAGCTTGAGGTTTTCGCGCATGATACTCTCGCCCGGCTTGCGCTCCTCGAGAGCCTGCCACAGTTCCTCCGTGATGAAGGGGATGAAGGGATGCAGCATCTTCAGCAGCACATCGAAGAAACGCAGTGTGGCCTCGTAGGTCGTGCGGTCGAGGGGCTGTGCCTCGCCGTTGATGTAGGCGGGCTTCACCATCTCCAGATACCAGCCGGAGAACTCGTCCCAGAAGAGTTTGTAGACAACCATCAGGGCCTCGCTCAGACGATACTTGGAGAAGAGGTCGCTGAGCTCCGCGTTGGCTTCCTTCAGTTTTGCGTCAAACCACGCGACAGCCAGCTTGGCGGCATCTGTCTGCTCTGTGTCGGCCACCTGCCAGCCCTTTACCAGACGGAAGGCGTTCCATATCTTGTTGTTGAAGTTGCGACCCTGCTCGCAGAGCGCATCATCGTAGAGGATGTCGTTGCCGGCAGGAGCGGAGAGCAGTATGCCCATGCGCACACCGTCGGCTCCGTAGCGCTCGATGAGGTCGAGGGGGTCGGGGCTGTTGCCCAGGCTCTTCGACATCTTGCGACCGAGCTTGTCGCGCACGATACCAGTGAAATACACGTGCTTGAACGGCATCTTGCCCTGATACTCGTAGCCTGCCATAATCATGCGGGCCACCCAGAAGAAGATGATGTCGGGACCGGTCACGAGGTCGGCGGTGGGGTAGTAGTACTTTATCTCCTCGTTGTCGGGCTCGGCGATGCCGTTGAACAGCGATATGGGCCACAGCCATGATGAGAACCATGTGTCGAGTGCGCCCTCGTCCTGCACGTAGTTGCCCTCGGGAGCCGTCTCGGAGACGATAATCTTGTCGTTGGGATACTCCTCCAGTCCCGTTTCCTTCAGCAGGTCGGCGTCGTAGTATGCAGGTATGCGGTGTCCCCACCACAGTTGGCGCGAGATGCACCAGTCCTTGATGTTCTCCAGCCAGTTGCGGTATGTGTTCTTGTATTTTGCGGGATAGAACACGATGTCGTCGTTCATCACGGGCGGCAGGGCGATGTCGGCAAAGTGCTGCATGCGTATGAACCACTGCAGCGAGAGACGGGGCTCGATGGGCACATTGGTGCGCTCTGAGTAGCCCACTTTGTTGTCGTAGTCCTCCACATGGTCCATCAGTCCTGCGGCGACGAGGTCTGCGGCCATCTGCTTGCGGCATTCGAAGCGGTCCATGCCCTCGTACTTGGCGCAGTTCCTGCGGCATTCCTCCTCGATCTGCTCCAGCGTCACGTGGGCGTCGGGGGTGAAGATGTCGTAGGTGGTGAGGTTGTATTTCTGTCCGAGCATGTAGTCGTTGGCGTCGTGTGCGGGAGTCACCTTCAGGCAGCCCGTGCCGAAACCGATTTCCACATAGCGGTCCTCAATCACGGGCACCACGCGTCCCACGATGGGCACCACGAGGTGCTTGCCCTTGAGCCACTGGTTCTTCTCCTCCTTGGGGTTGATGCACACAGCCACGTCGCCCATGATTGTCTCAGGACGTGTGGTGGCCACGACGGCGTATTTGCCGGGTTCCTCCACCACCATGTATTTCATGTAGTAGAACTTGGAGTGCTCGTCGTGGTAGATGACCTCCTCGTCGGAGAGTGCCGTCTGGCGCTCGGGGTCCCAGTTCACCATCCTCAGACCCCGGTAGATGAGTCCCTTGCGGTAGAGGTCGCAGAAGACGGAGATGACGGCCTTCGAGCGCTCTTCGTCCATGGTGAATGCCGTGCGGTCCCAGTCGCACGAGCATCCCAGCTGGCGCAGCTGCTTGAGGATGATGCCTCCGTGCTCTTCCGTCCAGTCCCATGCGTGCTTGAGGAACTCCTCGCGTGTGAGGTCGCTCTTGTTGATGCCCTGCTCCTTGAGTCGCTTGATCACCTTGGCCTCTGTGGCAATGCTTGCGTGGTCGGTGCCGGGCACCCAGCATGCGTTCTTGCCCTCCATGCGTGCGTGGCGCACGAGGATGTCCTGGATGGTCTCGTTGAGCACGTGGCCCATGTGGAGCACACCCGTCACGTTTGGCGGGGGTATCACGACGGTGTAGGGCTCGCGTCCGTCGGGCTTGGAGGCGAAGAGTTTCTGCTCCAGCCAGTATTTATACCATTTTCCCTCTACTTCGGAGGGGTCGTATTTGGTTGCTAATGACATGGTAATTGTATTAATTATCCTATTATTGTTGATGAAAATACACTAAAGTGGGTGCAAAGTTACGAAAAAAATGCTAACTTTGCAAACGCTATGCATACAAAAGAAGAGAAATTGGCAGCTTTTGGACGTCTCTTGGACGTCATGGACGATTTGAGAGAGAAATGTCCGTGGGACAGGAAGCAGACAAATGAGTCTCTGCGCCCCAACACGATAGAGGAGGTTTTCGAACTTTGCGACGCTCTCATCCGCGAGGACAATCATGAGATTTGCAAGGAGCTGGGCGACGTGCTGCTGCACGTGGTGTTCTATGCCAAGATAGCCTCCGAGAAGGAGGAATTCGACATTGCCGATGTCTGCAACAAGCTGTGCGACAAGCTCATCTTCCGTCATCCCCATGTCTACGGCGAGGCCGAGGCCCGGTCGGCGGGCGAGGTCAAGGTGATATGGGAGCAGGTGAAGCAGAAGGAGAAGGACGGCAACAAGACGGTCCTGAGCGGCGTTCCCGACGCCCTGCCTTCACTCATCAAGGCCTATCGCATCCAGGACAAGGCGCGCGGTGTGGGTTTCGACTGGGAAGACCGTGCCGACGTGTGGGACAAGGTGCACGAGGAGATAAATGAACTCCGTGCCGAACTGGAGAAAGATGACATCCAGCGCAGCACGGAGGAGTTCGGCGATTTTCTCTTCTCGCTTGTCAATGCCGCCCGTCTCTATCACATCAATCCCGACAACGCTCTTGAGAAAACTAACCGTAAATTTATCAAGCGTTTCAATTACGTCGAGGCTGCTGCGAAGGCTTCGGGACGCTCCCTTTCGGAGCTCACTCTCAGCGAGATGGACAAGCTTTGGAATCAGGCGAAGAAGCTTTAGCGCCTCCTTGTTTTTTGTCTTTTCCGGGCCCCTTGCGGTGCTGGTTCCCGTTGCGGTTCCAGTTCTTGTTTCTGTTCTGCTGCTGGCGCATACCATTCTTCAGCATGTTGTGGTGGAAGCGGTCCTCGGCACGTATCACGCGGAACATCTTCTCCGCTGTGATGGCGTTGGCGCCCTTCTCGTAGAAGTTCTTCTTCACCTCGGCTTCCTTCTTCTCGATGTCGGCCAGCTGTGAGAGCACGGCGCCGAAGTTCTCGCGGCTGTTCTTCTTCAGTTCATACTTCTGCCTTCCCAGCTGGAACAGGCTCATCTTGTATTCGCGGTAGATGGGCATGAATGCCTCTGCCTGCTTCTCGCTCAGCAGAGCCTCGTCGATGATGGCTTTTTCCTGGCGCTTTGCGATTTCCTGGAACGGATTGCGACCGTCTTTCTTCCCGTCTGCATAGGCGGAGAATGTCACCACAGCCATCAGCAGCGCTAACATAATCTTTTTCATAGTCCTTGTCCTTTCTTTTAGTATTGGGTTAGATAATACTCGATGTCCACATTGTTGAGCATAGCATATTCCACAATCTCGTCGTCGTAGAAGTTTTCCGGCTCGTTCTCGGCAAGCATGGCGTCCTGCGTGTTCAGCAGTCCCACGCTGACCGCAGCCACCACACCTACGGCGGATGCTGCCACAGCCCATCGCTTCCACAGAGGCATCACCTTCGGAGCCTTCGTCGCGCGCTGACTCTTGCTCTCTTCCTGGCGGATGCGCTCCATCATCCTTTCGGGGAAACTTTCAAAGTATCCCTCGGGGGTGATCCACGGATTATGCTTATTTGTTGCTCTCATAGACATCTATAAGACAAGGGTAGTTGAAAAAGGTTTATTCTTCGTTGTTAAAAAATTGTTTTATTTTTTCTGCGGCCATGTGATAGGAGGCTTTCAGCGCCCCTACGCTGGTGCCCAGTATCTCCGACATCTCCTCGTATTTCATCTCCTGGAAGTATTTCATCAGGAACACCTGCTTCTGCTTCGGGGGCAGGGCGGTGACGGCCCGCTGCAGCTGCTGTTCCGTCTCGTCGCCGTCGAAATAGGGGTCGGAGGCCACGTCGGGTATCTCGCTGTCGCTCGTCATCTTGTTTTTCTCGAGGAAGTTGAGCGCCTCGTTCGTTGCTATGCGGAAGAGCCACGAACCTATCTTGGCGTCTCCGCGGAACGCGTCGCGTGCCTGCCAGGCCTTTAGGAATGTGTTCTGCAGCACGTCGTCGGCATCTTCATGACGGCCCACCATACCTCTTATATGTATATAGAGCCTTTCCTGATGTTCTCTCACTATGGCTACGAATTCCTGTTCCGTCATAGTGAAAATGTCTTGTGTGTTGGAAAATGTAAGCTGGGGTGCTACTTCATGTTCACCTTGCGCACCGTCTTGCCCACTTTGAGGATGTAGCATCCCCGGGAGAGGTTCAGCTTGAAGGACACTTCATCGTTCTCGAGGGGTAGGGAAGTGATTCTCACGCCGGCCAGATTGAATACCTCCAGTTTCTGTCCCATGGCGTTGTTCACCTTCACGCTGCCTTCCTTCACCACGATGCTGACGCTCTGCATTTCATCCTCGACGGCATCGTCTGCCTGCTCCATGCTGTGTGCAGGAAGTGCCAGAAATGCTGTCATAAGTGCTAAAATGTAGAACTTTTTCATCCTTTTTTAGGTTTTCACAACGCAAAAATAGGAATTTTATTTTATTCCGGCAAACTTTTTTCGAAAAAAATGTGTTGTTAGATGCAGAAAGTGTTGAAAAAACGACTTTTTTCGCCCGATTTTTGCACAAATACCGTCTTTAAACCGCTTTTCGTTTTGGTTTTCATTTATCATTTTTCATTTCTCATTTAGGCGCAGCCGCCTGTTTCGAATCCTCTAGCGACAGTCTGAGAACAGTCTGAGGAGTTTGACGGCGTCTTCCGAATACTCAGAATATTTCGATTATTTTGATTTTTTTTAAGGGGAGGGCGCCTCAAATATCCGTATTTTCTGATGCAAAAGTGCAAAAAAGGCCTCGTAATATGGCTTGTGACGACTTTTCGTGAACTTTTCCGAAGCACAAAAGTTTGCGAAATGATAGGGTAGAGTACTAAAAAGAGCAATTCGTACACGTTTTTGAGGCGAAAAACAGCCTTTTTGAGAGTGTATTTGGAACGATTTTGGGTCTTTGATCCTAACAGTCCTACTTTTGACTGTTGCCTAACTTGTTGTTTCTTTGCTTTTTAGGTGAGGTGTAAATAGGCATTTGTGACAGTAGACAGTTATTCCAGTTGTTTTTTGAGGGGTATCACTTTCTTTATTATTATATATTATATTAAATATTAATAAGTTATATAGCATATAAAGGAGATATGCATACCTTGTTTTTTTATTGGAAGAATTGGAATTGGAAGAATCCATCAGTTTTATTTCTTTCTACAAAGCTTATTCTTTTGCGTGCGATGGTGCGTTGATGTCGTTGTAGCAAGGTAGTTCCTCCTCTTAGCAAGCAGTAGCAAGCTTCTTCCTTCACTCTTCCCTCGACCTTCTCCCGTAGTTCTCTCGAATGTCATTCAGTATTCCTTCATTATTTATGCAGTATTTTCGCACTATATGTGCAGTCTTCCACTGGACATATACTGGACATATACTGGACATATACTGGACTTTGGTCGAGAGAACTTGCTTGGAACTTGCTTAGAAGAGGCTTAGAAGAGGCTAGGAAGTGCTTGGAAAGAGCTATAATCTCAATGTTCAATGGTGAATGTTCAATGTTCAATGGTGAATGTTGCGTTCACTGCGTTCCGCCCCATTCGCTCGCGAAAGGTCAATGATGCCTTTGTCGGAGTGCTAGGCGGCAAAATTTCTCACAAACGATAAAAAAACTTCAATAACCAATAAATTTCTACCATTTTTCCCAAAAGTAACAACTTGTCAACTTGTTAACTTGTCAACTTGTCTACTTTTTTAATTATTTTTGTGGTGTAAACCGAAACTAACACCATGAAACCTTCTATGACGAAATGATAAAAATTGAAGACGCAATCTGTTTAGCTGCCAACGCCCATAAAGGCCAGAAAGACTTAGAGGGAAGTCCTTATATACTGCACCCTTTGAGAGTAGGAATGATGGGACAGAACTACGAGGAAATGGTGACAGGTTTCTTGCACGATGTTGTGGAAGATACAGATATATCGTTTTCTCAGCTTGAAGAAAAGGGTGTAAGTGATGAGGTAATCGCAGCGTTGAAGTTGCTTACCCGAAGCGACGGGGAAACGTATTGGGAATATGTTGAAAGGATAGCGAGGTCGGACAATAAGTTAGCTTTAAGAGTTAAGTTGAACGACCTTTCCCACAACCTGGAAAGAGGTAAGAAGTATGGTCATTTCGATTTGGTGAAAAAACATGAGCAAGCATATGAGTACCTTGTCAAGTTGTTAAAAGGAGAAAAAGATGAAATGGGATAAGACCACAACTTTTTCTATAACAAGAACGAAAAAAAGCCACCCGAAGGCGGCTCTTGTGCAGTTCATCCGAGGTGCTGTTTCAATAGGTCCCTGTAAGGTGACTTGCGGATTTTGATGATGGCTTTCTCACGAATCTGGCGTACTCGTTCTCTGGTAAGACCCAATTTCAGACCAACAGTATAAAGCGTTTCTTCGTTCTGTTCCAAACCGAATGTGCTGCAGAGGATTGTGGCTTCCTTGTCGTTGAGCAGGAGTCGGAAGACTTGTTTGATGTCGTATGACAGTGATTTTCGATCCACTTCGTTGTCTGTCCCGTTGTCGTTGCTCAAGCAGTCGCCCACTGTTGTCTCGCTATTTCCATAGGCCGGTGTGCTTGTTGACACGAAGTTATGCTTGCTGTTTAAGAGCGCGTTGGCATGCTGGATGTCGATGCCGGCAAAGGCGGCGAATTCCTCAGCAGTAGGGTAGCGTTGTTCGTTTTGCATTGTCTCGTTGAGCAGGCGGTTGTACAGAAGCTGTTGGGAGATGACGTGCTGTGGCTTGCGAATCGTCTGTCCGTGTTCCGATACTGCCTGTTGGATTGCCTGCCGTATCCACCACACGGCAAAGGAGATGAATTTGATGCCGCGCGTCTCGTCGAATTTCTCAGCGGCTCGAATAAGCCCGATGTTGCCCTCGGAGATGATGTCTGCCATTTCCATGTTCGCCTTTTTGTACTGGTTTGCCACTGTGATGACGAAGCGCAGGTTTGCCTCAACAAGGCGCTGTTTTGCCAGTTCACCTTCATCTCCGCCTTCTCGGATAGTACGCGCCAGTTGTCTCTCTTCTTCCTCTGTCACTTGGCTGTAGTGCTTGACATCGCGCAGGTACTTTTCTACTGACACGGAATCGCGTTCCGTGATGCTCTGTGTACTTTTGAATTGTCTGATAGGCATAATGTGTTTTAGGTTAAAAAATGAATGGTATCCATATATATGTGATTTTTGTGACAAACAAATGTTCCCGTACATATATTAATTTATACGATGAGCAAATGTTGAAACCGCTCGGAACAGGCTATAAATGGGGCTTTTGAGTGATTTTTTTAATAAGATTTTGTTGATAAACGGGTAAATGGATGTTTTCGAAAAAAAATGAAAAAAAATCGCTTAAATACTTGTTTTTGCAAAATCTGTGCTTAAAACTTGCCGACAGATGCAATGCGTGGATTCGGCGTTGAGGTATACTATAAGGATAAGACCGTATGGTGTACTCAGAAAGCTATGGGGATGCTCTTCGACTGCTCTTCGGATAATGTAGGACTTCACTTGAAGAATATTTTTGCAAGCGGTGAACTGTCAAAGGATTCAGTTACCGAGAAAATCTCGGCTACTGCCTCTGACGGGAAAATTGTGAAAACTGATGTCTCAATCGCCAAGAACTATTTGAAGCAAGGAGAATTGGAGGACATGGGTCAGTTGGTGAACGGTGTGCTGGAATTGGCAGAACGCATGGCCAAGCGTCATATCCCCATGACGATGGAGGACTGGGCCAAGCAGATAGACACCATATTGGCAGCTGGCAGAAACGAAGTGCTGCAAACCGCAGGAAATGTTACTGCAGAGGAAGCAAAGGAACATGCGGAGACGGAATTTGAGAAATATCGTATTATTCAGGACCGTCTGTTCCAAAGTGACTTCGACAGATATCTGGGAGCTTTGCCGTTTGAAGAAGAAGGGAAAATGTAAAATGTAGAATGGAGAATGTAAAATGAAGGCTACTGATTTTTTCAGCAGCCTTTTTTGTTTCGCGATATGTATATTTGCGGGGCAGGTAAACCCTAGGCAAGGACTTGGCAAGGAGTTAGCAAACCCTTCGTTCGCTTTTCATTCGCTCTTCCCTCGACCTTCTCCCGTAGTTCTCTCGAACGTCGTTCAGTATTCATTCACTATTCATGCAGTATTTTCGCACTATATGTGCAGTCTTCCACTGGACATATACTGGACATATACTGGACATATACTGAACATATACTGGACATATACTGAACTTTGGTCGAGAGAACTTGCTTGGAACTTGCTTAGAAGAGGCTAGGAAAGAGCTTGCAATGATTTGTGCTGTTTTGCAGGTTTTGATAGCCAGCATCTTTTTCGCGACATCCGCGACATCCGCGACACGAATATTTTGTTCCCTCAAAGACTTTTTGCAGCATTTGAAGATGAAAAAATAGGGGAAAGGTTGTTAGTTTTGAGAAAAAAGTGTATTTTTGTGACTGAATATCGGACGATTGCCCTCGAAATGCACATGCAAACGTGGGGTAAAAAGGCTTCAGCGGAAGTGCCGGTATGACCTTAGTGAAAAATGAATTAGTATCGAAATTCTGATGAGGTTCACTTTCAAATAGTCGCCAACTAATGAAGCTACGACCTTGCAGGATTGGGATACGCCTTTTGGGCGTACCCTTTTCTTGTATATCGTAGCAGGCCTGTTTGGCGACGGCTGGAAAGTGAGTATGCAAGAGACGAGGGTGCGCTTCTTTTTCTCTTCATCATAACCTTATTAGTTATAAAAATGATAAGTAACAGAAGAAATGTTTAAAGTAATATGGGATTCTTCATATAATGGAGTTCGTCTTACGATGTCAAGTAAAGGTGATGCACTTAACATATCACCTCGACCAGTATTCTGGGAAGAACTTGATTTATTGGGATTGAATAAACGCGGGTGGATATACCCTCACGTTGAAGAACCTCTATTATGGGCATGCGATCGCAGATATTTCTATAAGGGTCAATTTGTGCTTGAAGTGAAAGGTGGTAATGTGTTTGATGCGCCAGAGGTTATTCAACAAGATGGTTATGATATCTTGACATTGGAACCTGTTAATATGGAACGTTTGCGCTCTTGTAACGAAGATACAATGTTCATTATTGAGCACGAGGCAATGGATTTTATAAACCAAACATATCGTCGATATAAAAATATTCGTGAGGTTTCGCAAAAGAATCCAGATTTAGACTTCCAAAAGTTAGCATCTTCACTTGAGAAGAAAACCAAGGAAGAGTATGTTGTTATTAAAGAAGATTGCGATAGTTTTGATGTAATGCCATTGAGTAAAGCCGAAGAACAAGGCAAAGCACCAATACTATCAAGTAATACAGATATCTTTGTTGCTTCATTTAGTGGAGGTAAGGACTCTCAAGTAGTTCTTGATTTAGTAACGAGAGTGGTTACTCCAGAAGATATAGTTGTTATTTACTCTGACACGGGATATGAGTTGCCTCCTTCTCTCAACTTGTATAATGAAGTAAAGAACTATTATAAACAGAAATATCCTAGCCTGAGATTTTATACAGCAAAAAACCATCAGTCAGTGTTGCACTATTGGAATGAAATCGGTGCGCCTAGTAGAATTCACAGATGGTGCTGTAGTATAATGAAATCTGCTCCATTAAGTAAATTGCTTAAGGATATTGTGGGAAATGGGAAACAACCCAACGCCATATTATTTGATGGCGTTCGTGCAGAAGAAAGTGTAAGTCGCTCATCTCGTTCAAGAATTGGTAAAAATGTAAAACATAATAAAATTATAAATGTAAGTCCTATTCTAGAATGGAGTGCGACTGAGATTTATCTATATTTACTTCTCAATGGACTTCCTATTAATGAGGCTTATAGAAAAGGACTTTCGCGAGTGGGTTGTGTAATATGTCCTTATTCCTCTGGTTGGAGCGAGGATTTGTGTGGTCAACTATATCCTAATACGCTTGCACCATTCATAAATAAGATACGAGAAGGACTTGAAAAGAATAAAACTGCAGGTATAGATAATTATATCCGTACAGGAAGATGGAAAATGAGGGCCGGTGGTCGATATTTGCACACAAGTGCTAATGTAAATTTCATGAGTGCCACTCCTGATTTTAAGGCAATCATTACAGCTCCCAAAGAAAATCTGTTGATGTGGATGAGGGTGTTGGGCAATATGAATTTACATCAAGATGGTAATATTACTGATATAGACCTCCATCACCAGAAACATATATATAAATGTCGATTAGAAGAAAACGGCGATAGCCAAGTATTTGAGGTTTATGGAATAGACCCTAAGGATGTAGTATTTGTAAGTCATTTAAAGAAGGTCTGCTATAAAGCGACTTACTGCGTTCATTGTGAAGTGTGCGAAGTAGAGTGCCCATCAGGGGCGTTGTCTGTAGTTCCTAGAGCATCCATTAACAAAGATAAGTGTGTACACTGTATGAAGTGCATCGATTTTGATGTTAAAGGATGCCACGCAGCCAGTTCTATAAGTACATCTGACACAAGTATAATGACAAATCAAAATAAGAATTTAGCGCAAGGCTCGAAATCTGGCATTAATAGATATAATGATGGAATGGGTATGCGTGGAACTTGGGTTGATAAATATTTCGATACCTATGACACATTTTTTGATAATAATGAACACGGTTTAAATCCCAAATATCAGATACCTCCCTTCATCAATTGGTTACGCGAGGCATATATTCTTAATGTTGATAATAAAAATATTAGTGAAGAAGGTAAATATATGGCAAAAGTCTATGGTACCAAACCACTAATTGTATGGGAACTTATTTTTATAGGTTTGTGTGAGAATTCAGAAATATGCACATGGTTCCATCGTACAATAGATTATAATCGCACTTATACACGCGAAGAAATGGATATAATATTGCAAGACTCTTACCCAGAGCTTAAAGATAGGACGCTGCGTAATCCATTCAACTCGCTTTTAAATACATTCAAAGAAAGCCCATTAGGTTCGTCTATTCCTGTCGGAGTGTTAGGCAAGGAACAAAACAAAGTGACATTGATTCGTCGAGCCCATGACGGGATTTCACTTGTAGCATTGGCCTATTCCCTCTATCGTTATGCAGAACGAAAGAAGCGTTATTCCTTAAACGCCTCTGAGTTCTATGACGAAAATCAGACAGAAGGGATTTATCGCCAATTTGGAATCAGCAGAGAGACGTTTGAAAGTCTTCTATTATCTTTGCAAGAAGAAAGTAATCATGTACTGCGTGCAGAATTGAATATGGGGCTTGACAACATAATTCTGCGCGAAGATCTTACTTCTTTGGACATATTAAGATTGATGCTCTAATAATATCAATATACTAAACAAATAGATATATGGCTGCCCAATATTCAGACTACATCAAAATGCAGGATTTCCTGCCAGTATATGATATGACTGATGAAACGCCAGAGATGTGGCGAACCTTCATTCCTACCAAACAATTCTGCGATTTGCTAAGTAGGAGTGTGACGGCTATAACTTCATCAGATATAAGTAAACGTCGCTCAATGTGGGTTCGTGGTACTTTTGGTACAGGTAAGAGTCATGCAAGTAGCGTTGTTCGCCACCTATTATGTGACCCGTCATCAGAAGTGGATGACTATATTCAGAATCTCCCTAGTGAGTCACTTAGGGCCAATCTTTCTGCAATACGTAAAAAGAAAAAATATTTTCCTGTTGTACTGAAGGGTGTTGAAGGAGCATACAACATCCCTCGCTTTTCTTTATCAATACAAAAGCAAACAAAGCTGGCGTTGGCAGCAGCTGGTCATCAAGAAATAGTGGTACAATCAGACTTCGACAAGGCAATTCGTTGGGTTGAGGGGCATAAAGCACGTGTGCCTGAACTATTGGACTTGAGTGATGAATTAGCATCCGAAGCTCCTACATATGAAAAACTTTTAGCTAAGCTCCAGGCTAATGATATCGACGTATTTCTGCATTTAGAAGAGGTTTTAGCGGCCGATGATACTTATCTGACCAGTGATAGTATAAGTGATTGGCTTGTGGAAGTATGCAAAAAAGTTGAGTCGGCTGGCATTGCTAACGGCATGATTATATTTTGGGATGAGTTTACTAGCGTTATGGATACGCTGAAAAGTGATCGTATTAACGTATTGCAGAATATAGCAGAAAAGTCACAAAACAACAATGTGTTCCTCTATCTGATTTCACATAGGACAGAGACCTCTAGTCTTGACACAAAGGGGAAGGACATTACCAAGATGAGTGACCGCTATGATAGCGTTGATTACCAGATGGATGAAATATCCACATATCTAATTCTACGACACACATTCACCATTCCTGACACATCCAAGTTGGCAATGACTGCGTGGGAAGTTGCAAAAAAATTAGATGCGAACCTTTATGACTATCTTTGTGAAAGCAACTCGTCTGAAGAGAAAGAACATATTCATAATTTATTCCCACTTCACCCCTATACAGCATTCCTCTGCTCTAAGATGTCTAACATTATGGGTTCGGCCAATCGAAGCGTCTTGAAGTTTATGAATGATGAACAAAATGGTTTCAAGGGATTCATTAATGACGAAAATAATTACGCACAGAAGATGATGCTTACAGCTGATTGGCTGTGGGATTTTTTCTATTCAGAATTTAACAACGACGCGCGTTGCTCTGCATTCACAAATGTCTTTATGAGCAATCTGACTCGTGTGGAGAAGATGAGTGATGACCATGTTCGAGTTTTTAAGGCAATTCTTCTCCTGAATGCACTTGGCGTGAGATTTGATAAAAAACAATCGCCAGAAAAATATGCCCCCAATGAGAGGAACTTATTATTTATCTTCTCAGGAGACCGTTGCGAGGGTAAGATGGAAAAAATCCTCAATTGGTTGGATGAAAGCAAAATCATAGCACGTGATATATTTGGTGAGTTCAAGATTTCAGTATCGTCATATAATCCAGTTGAAATCAATCAAGAAAAAGCAAGGGTAACTGCTAATTACAAAATGGCGTTGGATTACTTGAAGTATAATGATAGTAGTCTGGCAGAGATTAGCGTAACCTTTTTGGTGGGTGATCGCCTATTCCGTAAGTGTGAGCCACAATTCTATTCCTGCGAAGAACAAGAATCAGTATTACGTAGTAAACTGAGTAAATATACTCGGGAGAAGCCTAATTTCCTCCATGTATGTGTGTTCTATTCTATAACGGATGAATCAAGGGATATGATGGAAAACAGAGTCAAGGATTTCTCTGAAGAATTTGAAAACACTATATTTATTATTCCATCAGAAGTATTCACGACTACTGCTCAAAATCAGTTCATAGATGCTGTTACTCAAGCCAAGGTAAGCCGTACACATTTTAATGCAGATGATGCGAGCCGATTTGAAAATACAGCAAAAGAATACATTGCAAAGTGGAAAACACGAATGATGAGTGGCACGTACACATTGTATTTCAATGGCAAACGTAGCTCAGAAGGTATATTTAATAATATATATATTGTCATTAATAAGAAATTTAGTGCACAAGTGTTCCCTCATGGAATGGAAAGCGTAAAGGCATTACAGAACGAACCTGTATCTTTCTTTGCTAACAAGAATTTCAAGGCACTATCATTGCAGATGCTTCAGAAACGGACACGCGACGAATTACTGAGTTTTGGTGGTTCAAGCAGACCTGCAAAAAAAATATTCTTAGATGGAGAGAATAATCTTATCAATGATACATGTGAACTAACAGAAGCTGCGTTGGCAGGGGACTCTTGGCTTGTTTCAATTTGCAAGGAAGTTGATAAATTGATAGCAGCCGCAAAGAAAAAATACGCTGACCGCTTCTCGTTGAGTGACATTCTGGAGCCACTTATCCGTGAACCATATGGACTATTTGCAAACCAGGCAAACTATGTGGCTTTATCTTATGCGCTGCGTAAACACAAGGAAGACTTGTTTAACCCTAGTACATCACAACCAGTCGGTGATGAGAAACTAAATGACATGATTGAGATTCTTCTTAAGATGTGGGATAATGGTAGCAGTGAAACCAGCAATAAACTTTTACTCCGCTTCGGTTCCGCAGAAGAACGTAATCTCACTAGTATACTAGGAGAAGTCTTTAATTTGAGTTCTGTGAAGGGGGTTAGTTTGAGCGATCTTAAAAGCTTGAACTATGCGAAATGGAGTATTACGGAGTTTTGTAAACAAATTGCAAAATATCCTTTATGGTCCTTATTATACTGTAGTAAGATAAAAGAAAAGGAGGAGTGTGCAGAAGCTATAAAAGATTTAATTAACCTTTTCAACCAAGACAGTTATTCTTTAGATAAGATTAAGTCGTTGTATCGCAAAATCAAAGATGTTGGTGGGGTTGATTTATACAAGTTATGTACTAATTCCTCAAACTACCAAGAAGGTTTTAAGAATTTTATCAATGGTATAAAGGATGTTGATCTTAAGCCGGAATGGTGGGATGAACTGGAAGATGAACTTAATCATTTACAATCAGAGATAGCATTCCGTAGAGAAGAAGATGTGCGTTCTGCTGTGATGTCATTCTACATCAACAAAATTAAACCAGAATCAACACCTCCTTCAATACCAATTGGAACAGAATCGGAGCCGACACCCAACCCGGCGGCAGCTAAGCCAGATGAGATAAAGAAAGCAAAAACACTGGTTCGTGAACAAACGATGCCAAGTATGATGTGGCAGAAAGTGATATTGGACTTGATTGAGGAACATCCAGAAGTATCTCAATTCCTTATATCATATTTGGGAAATTAAAGTCATTTCGTTATGGATTCAGCTGAGAAAATAAAAGTATTCAAGTCCTTTGAGGATTTAACTCGCGAGATTATCCATGACAGGGATACTGGCGATATGCTGGCACAGCGTTATGCCATTCGTTTTATCATGCTCAACAACTTCAATGAGTTTAAGAACTTGGCGAAGTTTATGGCTAACATTGGCGTTGAGTCACTAGACCTTGAAAACTTAATTGACGAAGGTGAGGATGACACATGGATTACAAAAGACATGTTAAAGTCTGCTATGAAATCATGCACCTCGTCCACTTTTGTTTCTCCCTTCTCGGAATTGGTTCGTTTTTATAACGATGATGAATTTAGAGGTTTCTTCAATGAGATTATGTTACTTGAGGACATCCAGCGCCCCAAAAAACGTATCTATGTTCCATTGATTGGGTTGCAGAATCGATTTACAGATTTTCTTAACCATTTTGCACGCATACAAGAAAGTGCTCCTATTTGGCGTTATGACGCAGAATACCAGTCTGTGGAAGTGTTTTTTACAAAATACAAAGATTTCAAGTTACCCAAAGGAGGCACACAATGTCAACTAAATACATTGAGAGATTGGCTGAAGTTTTGGAAAGTGCAAGCACCTCAGGAGCGTATAGTATGTTGTTCTGTTCCGATTGCAGCCAAATTTAAATACTCGAAGCCTGACAATATTTTCAACTTCGTAAAGATAAATAGTCCTTACGAGTTTATGACTCATTTTTTGGATTTGTCCTTCCCCTTTGATTATTTAGAAGAGGAAAAATTTTTTTGGGATGAGTTGTTGAATAGTATGAAGAACATTAAATTTTCATCGTTTAGCTTCGAAACATTCATACGTTCTATATTTAACAAAGTCACATTGACAGCATCAGACGTAATTGGAGAGTGGCTTTCTTCGAATAACACCGCATTTAGAAGATGGTTGCTGAAACAATACGTATTACACACATCCTTCAAGGATGAATATCCGTATGTGGCCTTATGTATGGAAGGCGTTTCAGACCTGAGCGATGAGAATCAGTTGCCCAATTATATTGCAACTCGTATCCTTTATGAAATGCCTAACAGTAAGAATAGGGAATCTTTTGCTGAAGAACGTAGGAATATAATAGTAAATAACCAAACCGTCTTCCTTGCTGCTATTACAAAAAAAGATCAGGAATGGCTATTTGAAAGAACGAAAGAACTTTTTCAACAGAACCAAGACCTGAATGTCGCCATTGATATTTGTACAGGTGTGTTTGATTTTGAGAAAGTCCTACTTATGGGATGGTTCATACATAATCCGAATAACAATAGACTTAGAAATACGATAGAAGATATTTATCCAGAATTTGCATCCTATATTATGTCTACAAGACCATCTCATTTTAGGGTTGAAAATAACTGGTGTCTTAATTATTTTGCAGAATATAAAAAAGCAAAACTATTAGACAGGTATACAGACGAAGTCTCCAATTATATCAGTGAAATAAATGACTCGCCAAAAACATTCTATAAATGGTATTATGAGTTTGAGAACTCCCATAACTTATTGGCAGAAATAAGTATCAATGCCATTTATAAACCAGATAAGATATATTGGATTGACGGTTTAGGGGTAGAATTCCTGTCTTATATTCTCTATCTGATTGATGCAGAAAAGAGCAACATGAAAGTTGTTCGTTCGCAGATAAGCCGTTCTGACATACCATCATCTACCCATCATAATAGATTTGAAGGCGGGGATGTTGTGAGGTTTGGTGCTTTAGACGAATTGGGACATGACTCTCATCTTTATAAATATCTTTATACATTGAAGGACGAACTCAATGTATTAAAGGAAATAGTTCATGAAATAATAGGGAATAGCAAGAAGCAGTCTTGCACAGTTGCCATCGTATCTGATCATGGTTTAAGTTGTCTTTCTCGCAAGGCACCATCAAAGAAATACGACGGAAAGTTTGAGCATGAAGGACGATATATCAAAACAAAGGAAGATGCTCTTTCAGACCCAGACTATTTAGTGCATAAAAATGAAAGTGACAATGAATACTATAAAGTAGCCCTTACACATTCGTCTCTTTCAAAAGCACCAACTCATCAAGTACATGGAGGTTGTACACCAGAAGAGGTACTTGTTCCATTTATATTATTATCAAATAAGACTATCCCCGGATGCATCAAATATGAGATAAAAATGTCACAAAGTGATGTTATGATTTCAAATCCGGCAATATCATTAACTGTCATTCCTGAGCCTCAAGGTGTTACTCTTACTTGTGAGGGTAAAAGCTATAGAATGGACAGAGTTGGTACTCAATGGACAACTCTTTTGCAAGATATTACGGAAGGAGAACACATGATTGATGTTGCTCCTGATGGCTCCTCAAGCACGCAAATTACAATTAATGTTGTTGGAGTTGGAGGAGGGTTAAATATTAATGACATGTTCGATATTTAAATATGAGCGAAATAGGAGAAAAAATAAGAAGAGTGTTCGGGGCGGCAGCAGTATACAAGAATCCTGCCAATTATGACATCTTTAATGGAAGGAATCTTCCTTCTTTTGTCAAGGATTATCTCATTTCTACGCACATAACACATGATGGTTCTTTCAAGCGTTCAGAACTTAATCGATTCTTAGATGAGCATATTCCGCGTGATAATAGTGCAATTAGGGCAAGATTGCGTAGAGGTGAGTCATTGACTCTGCTTACTCGATTTATTGTGTCGACAAGTTTGGCACAAAATAAAACGAGCTTCCAAATACCCGACATGGGCATAAAAGCATCTGATACACTAATACCAGATTATCTTGTAGAAGAATACCCCAATGATTTAATTGATGGGGAAAAGTGGGGCATTATGAAGATTGTCTATATTCAACCTCAAGATAAGGAAAAAGGACATGTAGAGATGGTTAAGTTTAAACCATTTCGTCCAATGGAAAAATTAGACATCAATTACATTCGTCAATGTCGTGCTCAATTCACGTTGGAAGAGTGGATAGATGTTTTAATATCTGCGATGGAGTATACACCCTCTGCGTTTAAGAATATGACGCAGAAGCTTGAGTTTTTGACACGATTGTTACCCTTTATTGAACCGCGCTTGAATCTAATAGAGCTGGCACCAAAGGGAACCGGTAAAAGTTACGTCTTTGGTAACTTGTCAAAGTTTGTGTGGCTTGTAAGTGGCGGTAAGGTTTCTAGGGCAAAACTTGTTTATGACAAAGCAACAAAGTCGCCAGGAATCATGCGTTTTTACGATATGGTGGCTTTCGATGAGATACAGACAATTACATTCTCGGACAACACAGAAATGCAGTCTTTTTTGAAGAACTATTTGGAATTTGGAAAGGCTACCATTGATAACTATGAATTCATGTCTGAATGTGGTTTGATGCTTCTTGGTAATATACTCTTATCTGAAAACAACGAGCCCTTGAGTTATAAGTATTTTTCTGCGTTGCCAGAAGTCTTTAAGGAGTCTGCATTACTTGATCGCTTTCATGGTATGATGGAAGGATGGTTATTACCTCGAGTTAATGTAGATATGGCCTTACATGACTGGACGCTTAATGTGGAGTTTTTCTCAGAAGTACTTCATCAAATGCGAACAGAATCTATATATTCGCATATTGTGGATGAAGCTATAGAAGTCCCCAACGGGGCTGATATGCGTCATACTAAAGCCGTTAAAAAGGTTGCAACAGCATATCTTAAATTGTTGTTCCCTCATGTAACATCAATAGAACAGCTGGATTTAGACGACTTTAATGTTCTCTGTTTACAACCCGCTATTCGTCGACGCGATATTGTCCGTCAACAATGTAGCAATATTGATGCAGAAGCATCGTTCTCAAAGCCCATTCCTGCATATACAGTAAAACAGCATTGATTATATGACAGCTAAGGAAGAACTCGAACTTATACTGAAACTCATTGAAAAATATAATCTTCCTTTGAGTCCCATTCTTGAATATGCCATCAAGGAGAAGATTGAAGAGTGTCCTGCAGAAGAACAAACATCTGTAATTGCCCAAGAAGAACCGGCAAAAGATGTTGCTGTTGACAAAGATAATGTGGTAATAAATGATACGCCTGTAGACCCATTGTCAGACAAATTGAGAATTGTTGAATATGGAGAAGGCACGATAGCTGTAGTAGGTGCAACGAAACCACACAAGGATGCACTCAAATCATTGGGAGGTTATTTCGTTTATCGAACTCAATGGGGGCCTGCATGGGTATTTCGTGATAAAAAACGCAGAGTCTTACAAGCGTATATAGATGGAGATACATCTGTTATAACACATGATGATGAAGAAAAACAAGATGATTTACAAAAGAAGAAGTCCTCTCGTTATATCATTCGTGTTAAGTACCCGAATGGAAGAGTGTTCCACAGTAATGTCGTATGGGAAACATTAGTAGATGTCGTTAAGTATGCAGGGCCAGAAAATGTTGCGAAATTGAATATTCTATGTATGGGGGATAATCTCGTTTCCTCGCGACTCAACGAAAATCCCCTATACAGATCTGCCCAAAAAGAAATAGGTCGAGGATTATATGTTTGTACCTATTCGTCTACAGAAACAAAGTATAAACAAATTGTTAGAATTAATTTGGATTGTAAGCTTGGCTTAGAAATAGAGAAAATATATCTTGATGAAGATGGCAGTCTTCGAAACACATCCTCAAAAAATACCCCTGAATCTCCAACAAAAAATGAAATTGATTATAAAGAAGACAAAAGGATAGGATATATAGTTAATCTATTTCCATCTCAAATTAGGGGAGAAATAGTAGGAGTTCGGAAAGACGCTAGCGGAACAAAAAAACTTGTAATTAAAACAATAAAAGGAAATATAGTTGAAGTTAAGGATTTACCTTATATGTATGAAATAATAAGGCGTAATTGAAATAAGTGACATAATTTCTTCCTGCCGTATTTTTGCGGCCTAACCAGGGAAAACGAATCTACGGAACTGCGGATTTACGGTACCTATATACCCATTTATTTATCGTATCCGCTTTCACATTGTAATACGCACTAAGTTCTCTTATACTATTATCACCATTTAAGTACATGGAGATAATCTCATTTCTTTTCTCTAGAGGAATCCTTTCATGAAGTCTGTTCATAAGTCTTACACATTTTATTTGGTTTCTAAATGTGTCAACCTATTTCAGTATAAGACAGAAAAAATAAGTTATTGATTATAAGCGAGATTTTTCATAAGGTTTTCTAAACGAGTGGACATCCATACTGAAAGTGTTGACACATTTTGGACTTATCACGGATTTGAGTTGAATGCTTTTTAGCTTAACTCTGATTCCTGTTGAGTCTTACAATTTTGGGGCTCTGCAGCGGCTCTGCAGCAGTTCTGAGGGCATCGTGAACGGACACAACGGACATTGAGGAAGTCGATAAATGTGTGTGTCAATGCTCGCTCTTCTTACGTCTTACCCACGTCCTTCCTTCGTCCTAGCCATACCCATCCATGCTCTATGAGCGTGGGTAGGACGTATGTAAGGGCTATCTGGGAGCAGAGTGGTAGCTGGCAAGGAGCTGGCTGAAGGCAGCCAGAAGGCTGATGTAAGATGTAAGAGGGCTGATGTGTGAGGACTAATTTTTTGCATGTTCGTTATGTCCGCAATGTCCGTTGATTGTCACGGATTTGAGTTGAATGCTTTTTAGCTTAACCCTGATTCCTGTTGAGTCTTACAAATTAGGGGCTCAGCGCCCCTGCAGGGCTAAATGATAAATGACCCTTCGACAAACTCAGGGCAAGAAAATGATAAATGATAAATGATAAATGAGGTTCCTCTATAAAGTTTAGAGTTTAGAGTTTAGGGTTTAGAGTGAAGAGTTAGTTCTCTTTTGTCATGTGATAACCCATGCGTTTCAGCTGCAGGGCGGCGCCGAAGAGGTAAAGCTGGTGCAAACAAGCTACGTAAGCGTCGAAAGCCTCCTTCGTGCCGGGTTCGATGCCCTGACGCAAGAGAGCATTGTATACACGCGAAGCACATTCACCCGTAACCTTCTCCACATCAGTGTATTCTGCTCCCTGTAACTCCAACACCTCCTCGCGGATATACTCATCCATGGAGTCGTAGCCGCGACGGTCTCTCATGTCGGTGTAGAGGTCGTCCTTCCCCGAACAGGCATCCCAATCATCATCCCACATCTTGGCCAAAGCCATGCCGATATACATCATCCAGCCGAGCGAGGCCGAAGGATAGTCCCTGAACTCACGTATGCCGTCCGGAATATACGCCCGTGCAATCTCCTCCCATTTGCCCTCCACATCAGGGCACTGCGGAAGCAACTCATCAACCGCCTTCATGCCCGACAGATATTGATGCAGGTCTCTATGCAGTATGTCCTCGAATTTATCCACCTCTAACCAATAACCTCTTACCTCTTACCTCTATTCTTCCGTTTCGCAGCCGCCGAAATTGTACTCAGCAAGGGAACGCTCGCGCGAGTGGCAGAAATAAATCACCTGAGCTTTGGAGCACACCTCGCCGCCCTGAATCAGTTCGGCATCGATATACGACACCTGGCGCACCTGCTTTGTGAGACGGGCACGCATCTCAACGACACCGCCGTCGATGGTGATGGGCTTGAGATACCTGATGTCCATGCGGCTCGTGACAGCTACCGTCTGCAGCTTGTGGAAGACAACCCAGCCGGCCACCTCGTCGAGCATCATACAATGGATGCCGCCGTGCAGAGTGTTGCGCCAGCTCTGCAGATTGGGGTCGGGAGTCCAATAGCTGACGATGTCGTCGCCGTCCTCAAAAAACTCAAGGCGCAGGCCGCGTTCGTTGGTGGGACAGCAGCCCGGGCAGCAGTAGCCCTCGATATTCACAAACGGGTTGATAATCTTCTTCATAGGTGTATGTGTGTGAGTTATTGTTTCTTTGATGTGTCGTCCTCGTCGAGAGCCATCAGGGCGAGCATCTCGTCGCGCAGACGGGCGGCAAGGACGAAGTCGAGTTTCTTGGCAGCGGCCTGCATCTCCTTGCGCAGCCGCTCGATGGCCTTGCGGCGCTGCTCGGGTGTGAGCTGCAGCTGCTCTTGCGTCTCCGCAGCCTGTGAGACGGGAATGGGTTCGGGCTCGATATAGGCACGCTTCTCACCCGTGGCACGCTGTATGGCGAGGAGGTCGGTCATCGTGGTGCTCTTGCGTATCTGACGGGGCGTGATGCCGTGCTCGCTGTTGTATCTCATCTGCTTCTCGCGGCGGCGGTTGGTCTCGTCGATGGTGAGGCGCATCGATTCCGTGACGGTGTCGGCATACATGATGGCAAGGCCGTTGACATTGCGCGCAGCGCGTCCGACGGTCTGTGTGAGGGAACGGTGGGAGCGCAGGAAGCCCTCCTTGTCGGCATCGAGGATGGCCACGAGCGACACCTCGGGAAGGTCGAGGCCCTCGCGCAGGAGGTTGACGCCCACGAGGACATCGATGACGCCTTTGCGCAGATTGTCAAGTATCTGCACGCGCTCCAGAGTGTCCACCTCGGAATGGATATATGTGGCCTTGACATCGTAGCGCAGGAGATACTCGGTGAGCTCCTCCGCCATGCGTTTCGTCAGCGTGGTGACGAGGGTGCGCTCGCCGCGTTCCGTGCGCAGCGTGATTTCCTCCATGAGGTCGTCCACCTGATGCAGGGAAGGGCGTACCTCGATAGGAGGGTCGAGCAGGCCGGTGGGGCGTATCACCTGTTCGGCAACAACACCCTCGGAGCGCTCCAGTTCGTAGTCGGCAGGAGTGGCCGACACGTATATCGTCTGCGGCGTGAGCGACTCGAACTCCTCGAAGGTGAGGGGACGGTTGTCCTTCGCGGCAGGAAGGCGGAAACCGTAGTCCACGAGGTTGGTCTTGCGTGCCTGGTCGCCGCCGTACATGGCACGTATCTGGGGCACGGAAACATGGCTCTCGTCGATGATGAGCAGGAAGTCCTTGGGGAAGAAATCGAGCAGACAGTAGGGGCGGGTGCCGGGAGCACGGCCGTCGAAATAGCGGCTGTAGTTTTCGATGCCGGAGCAATGGCCCAGCTCGCGTATCATCTCTATGTCGTAGTTGACGCGCTCCTCCAGACGCTGCGCCTCGAACTCCTTTCCGATGCTCTGGAAGTAGGCCACCTGGTCCTTCAAGTCTTCCTTTATGAGAGCTATCGCAGCTTCCTGTTTATCAGGCGATGTGATGAAGAGGTTGGCCGGATAGATGCGGTAGTCGGGGAAGGAGGCGACGCAGTCGAGCGTCTCGCTGTCGAGCTCCTCGATTTTCTCTATCTCGTCGCCCCAGAAGGAGATGCGGAGGATGCGCTCGCTGTAGGCAAGGAAGATGTCGACGGTGTCGCCCTTGACACGCACGGAACCTCTCGTGGGCGTGATGTCGTTGCGCACGTAGAGCGAGTTGAGCAGGCGGCGCAGGAGGGCGTTGTGGCTGATGGTCTGTCCCACGGTGAGGTCGATGACATTCTCGTAGAAGGCGGCGGGATTGCCCATGCCGTAGATGCAGCTCACCGACGAGACCACGATGACATCGTTACGGCCGGAGAGCAGGGCGCTGGTGGCGGAAAGGCGGAGGCGGTCGATCTCCTCGTTGATGGCGAGGTCTTTCTCGATATAAGTGTCGGTGGAGGGGATGTAGGCCTCCGGCTGGTAGTAGTCGTAGTAGGAGACATAGTATTCCACCGCATTGTCGGGGAAGAACTGCTTCATTTCGCCGTAGAGCTGCGCCGCGAGCGTCTTGTTGTGGGAGAGAATGAGGGTGGGGCGACCGAAATTGCTGATGACATTGGCCATCGTGAACGTCTTGCCGCTGCCCGTCACGCCCAGCAGCGTCTGGGCAGGAAGTCCTTCCCGCAGACCCTCAGTGAGTTGGCGGATAGCGTCGGGCTGGTCGCCCGTGGGGCTGTATGCAGAGGTGAGTTTGAAGTCCATCAAGGTGCAAAGGTAGTGTTTTTTTGCTTCTCTGAAGCATGCGGAGCGTTTCTTTTTTGCTAAAAAACGTGAATAGGGACAAAAAAGTGGGTCCGCATGGCGTGCGTGTGGAGAAAATGTTGTACCTTTGCGCGCTGAATGGCAAAGAATCTACTCATATTGATGCTGGCTCTGCTTGTTATGACCGGTTGCAAGCGAATTAACGCATTGGAGAAATCCAACGACTACGAGTACAAGTACGAGGTGGCAAAGCAATACTTCTTCGAGGGCAGATACGTCAAGGCATCGCTGATGTTCGGCGAGCTGCTGGCTGTGATGAAAGGTACGCTCAACGGAGAGGAGAGCCTGTATATGCTGGCGATGAGCTCGTTCATGTGCCGCGACTACGAGAATGCCTCGCAGTATTTCAGGAAATACTATCAGAGCTATCCGAAGGGCCAGTACGTGGAGTATGCCCGCTACTATGCCGGCTATTCGCTCTACAAGAAAGCGCCCGACCCGAGGCTGGACCAGACGAACACGTATCAGGCGATACACGAGTTCCAGCAGTTCCTGGACTATTATCCCTACACACGCATCAAAAACGAGACGCACCAGATGATATACGCCCTGCAGGACAGGCTGATAGAGAAGGAATACATGAGTGCCAAGCTCTACTATGACCTGGGTACGTATATCGGCAACTGCACCTCCGGCGGCTCGAACTACGAGGCCTGCGTGGTGACATCCCAGAACGCGCTGAGGGACTTTCCCTACGCCTCGAACGAGATGAGGGAGAAGTTTGCGATACTTATCCTGCGCTCGAAATACCATCTGGCCCTGAAGAGCGTGGAAGAGAAGAAGGAACAGCGATTCCGCGACGCGATAGACGAATTCTATTCGTTCATAGGCGACTATCCCGAAAGCCAGTATATGGCGGAGGCGATGAAGATGCACGAGAGCGCAGAGAAAATGGTGCAGAAAAAAAGCATCGATGTCAAGCCCAAAACTGATTAATAACAAACAATAAATATTTTCCCAAAACTATGGATTACAGGAAGACTAACGCCCCGATGAACACGGTGACCCGTGATGTGATGGACCTCTGCGAGGATACCGGCAACATCTACGAGAGTGTGGCTATCATTGCAAAGCGCGCAAACCAGATCAGCGCAGACCTCAAGCAGGAGCTCTCTGCCAAGCTGCAGGAGTTTTCTTCATCATCGGACAACGCCATCGACGAGGTGTTCGAGAACCGCGAGCAGATTGAAATCAGCCGCTACTACGAGCGCTTGCCGAAGCCCACGCTGATTGCAACGAAGGAGTTTGAGGAAGGACGTATCTTCTTCCGCGACGGAAGGGAGCAGGAAGAGGAAGAGGAGCAGTACTGATGATACAGCGTCTTCAGAGCCTTCTGATGTTCTGCTCGGCAATCATTGCCGGCGTAGTGTCTTTTTTCTGCCCTCTGGCAAGGCTCACCGTGATAGAGGGTTTCACGCAGGACCTGACGGGATGGAGCTATCTGCCGCTGGGCGTCATACTGGCAACGGCCGGCGTGCTGACGCTGGGAGATATCTTCCTGTTCCGCAAGCGTGCGTTGCAGATGAGGGTGATGACGTTCACCATCATACTGCTCGTGGCATGGTACGCCCTCTACGGATATGCCTTCTGGCAGCTGACAAAAGAAGCCGCAGAGAGCAATCTGTTCGTTAACGTGTGCATTCCGGCAGCGCTGCCGTTCTGCTGTCTGGTGCTCAACTACCAGTCGTTCCGCCTCATACTGAAGGACGAACTGCTGGTGAAGAGTCTGGACCGTCTGCGTTAACGGATCTTGGGATTTTTTGTGCGGATGACGTCGTAGAGCCACGTCACCTTCGCAATGATGGCTCCGTTGGCAGAGCGGGTGAAGCGGTCGGCCTTGGAGTCGTTGAAAATGGAAGACAGACCGAAGTAGTAGCGTCCCTCGAGCTGGAAATGCCCCACCTTGGGATTGCTCACTTCGATGCCCAAACCGCCACCGATACCGTATTCGAATTTCTTCTGGATAGGCAGGCTGTACTGCTCAATCACATGATTGGGACGCTTTGAGAGTGTCTCAATCGACCATTCGCCGCCACGCTTGTCGTGATCGCCGATGCAGAAAGCTATCTGGGGGCCGATGAGGAGATAGCCCTGAACACCCTTGCGCTCGCGGCCGAAACCGATGCGTGCAAAGACGGGGAGCTGGAGATAGTTCACCGTGCGGGAATAGGTGTCGGACGAGGTCTCGATATTCTCCGTCCATCCGAACTGGGTGAAATTGAGCTCGCCCTGAATGGCACAGATAATACCATAATATTTCTCGCACGTGTAGCGCACGGTAGCTCCGATGGTCATACCGCCATGATATTTCTGATTGATGGTGGGATTAAAGGATACCTTGTTGAGGACATAACCGCCGCTGATGCCGACAGCAAGGTCCCTGCGGTATTCACCCACCTGAGCCCTCACGGAAAGAGCCAAAACGGACAGGGGTAAAAGGCATAAAAAGCGTTTCACAAGTACAAAAGTACAAAAAAGTTCGGGCTTCGTGTACAGTGTGTGCCGTTTTTTTTATTATCTGATATTTTTTTTATACTTTTGTGGTTGTGAAAAGTATAAGAACATACATTACGTTGCTCTTCCTGACGCTTCTCACGCTGACGGCGCGGGGTGCTGCGGACGACCCTGTACTGGAGCCCTACGTGCAGTATATGCCGGAGAGGGAAGAGCCCTTTGTGAAGCAGCCCGGGGATGAGGTGGATCCTCAGAATGCACCTTTGAATTCCGTGTTCTTCTCGAACGCACGCAATGTGGAGGGAGCTGTGTGCCGATATACATGGATAGTGCTGAAGGACAACGTGGAGTTTCTGATGCGTGACGATGAGAATCTGATATACACGTTCATGGAAAGCGGTGTGTATACCATCATCCTGAAAGCTACGATAGTGAAGGAAGGTGTCGTGTACAACTGGCCGGACGATTACGGGGGCGGGGGAAACACGTTTCTGCTGACCATAACGGAAAGTCATCTGGAATTTCCCAATGCCTTTTCTCCCAACGGGGACGGAACGAACGATTACCTGCAGGCAAAGGGTACGGCTCCCACGACTTCGAGCGGAGGAAACGGTCCGAAGGGCATCGTGGATTTTGAGGCCGTAGTGTTCAACCGATGGGGACAGAAGCTGTATTCCTGGAACGACTGCTACACATACGAAGCCGGATGGGACGGCACCTACGGAGGCAAGAGGGTGAAGGACGGAGTGTATTTCCTCCGTGTGAAGGCCAGAGGAGCCGACGGAGTGGAATACAATATCAAGAAAGCAATAAACGTTCTGACGGGATATAACGAAAACAACGAGAACTCTGCAGGTAATCCGTGAAGATGGAGCAGGAATATATTATCGTGGAGGGTGCTCGTGTCCACAACCTGAAGAATGTGGACGTGAAAATCCCGAGGAAGGCATTGACCGTGATAACAGGTCTCTCGGGCAGCGGAAAGTCGTCGCTGGCCTTCGATACCATATACGCAGAAGGACAGAGGCGCTACATAGAGACGTTTTCCGCATACGCACGCAACTTTCTGGGAAATCTGACAAGACCGGATGTGGACAAGATATCCGGACTGTCGCCCGTGATCAGTATCGAGCAGAAGACGACGAACAAGAATCCGCGCTCCACGGTGGGAACCACTACGGAGATATACGACTTCTTCCGTCTGCTCTACGCAAGGGCAGGAGAGGCATATTCGTATGTCACGGGCGAAAAGATGGTGCACTACACGGAGGAGCAGATAATGGGGCTGATACAGACGAAGTATGCGGACCGTAAGCTCTATATCCTGGCTCCCCTGGTGAAGAACCGCAAGGGACACTACAGGGAGCTCTTCGAAAGCCTGCGACGCAAAGGATATCTCTATGCCCGCGTGGACGGCGAGATAGAGGAACTGCTGCCGGGAATGAAGGTGGACAGATACAGGAACCACGATGTGGAGGCTGTGATCGACCGCGTGAAGACACCTCCCTTGCCGGCTGTCGGCGAGGAGGGAGATGTGGACCGCGAACGCTTCCTGAGAAGCATCACGACGGCGATGAAGGAGGGCGGCGGCGTGATGATGGTGTGTGACGCAGAAACAGGTGAAGTGCATCATTATTCCAAGCGTCTGATGTGCCCCACAAGCGGCATCTCATACAGAGATCCTGCTCCACATGATTTCTCTTTCAACTCGCCGCAGGGAGCCTGCCCGCATTGCAAGGGACTGGGATATGTGGTGGTGAACCGCAAGGGACAGGAAGTGGGAGACTACAGCGAGGACGATGTGGACGACGAGGACGGAAAACTGCGTCGCGTGGTGTGCCCCGAATGCGGAGGACAGAGGCTCTGCAAGGAATCGCTGCACTATCTGATAGCAGGCAAGAACATCGCTCAGGTGTCTGCAATGGATCTGGAGGAACTGAACGAATGGCTCGACAATCTGGACCCACAGCTTACAGAGCACCAGAAACGCATCGCTCCCGAGATACTCAAGGAGATACGCACAAGACTGGGTTTCCTGCTGGACGTGGGGCTGAGCTACCTGTCGCTCTCCCGCAGCAGCGCTTCGCTCTCGGGCGGTGAGAGCCAGCGTATCAGACTTGCTACGCAGATAGGTTCCGGGCTTGTAAACGTTTTGTATATACTTGATGAACCGTCAATCGGTCTGCACCAGCGCGACAACGAACGCCTCATAGCTTCTCTGAAGAAACTGCGCGATATGGGCAATACTGTCATCGTGGTGGAGCACGACGAGGAAATGATGCAGAATGCCGACTGGATAGTGGATATAGGTCCGAGAGCAGGAAGAAAAGGCGGTGAGGTGGTGTTTCAGGGCACCTACGAAGATATGCTGAAGACAGATACGCTGACATCACGCTATCTTGCCGGTGTGGAGAAAATACCTGTTCCCAAGAAACGCAGACCTGGAAACGGATTGTCTCTGGTCATCAAAGGCGCTTCGGGGAATAATCTCAAGAATGTGGATGTGGCATTTCCTCTCGGTTGTCTCATCGGTGTGACGGGTGTGTCGGGAAGCGGTAAGAGTACTCTGGTGAACGAGACTTTGCACCCGATACTTTCCCAGAAGTTCTATCGCTCCCTGAGGGAACCGCTGCCTTACGAATCAATAGAGGGAATAGAGAATATCGACAAGGTGGTGTGCGTGGACCAGAGTCCCATAGGACGCACGCCGAGAAGCAATCCCGCTACGTATACGGGTGTGTTTGCCGACATCAGAAACCTGTATGTCAATCTGCCGGATGCAAAAATCAGAGGATACAAGCCCGGACGCTTCTCATTCAACGTGAAAGGCGGACGTTGCGAGGTGTGCGGCGGAAACGGCTACCGCAGTATTGAAATGAACTTCCTGCCCGACGTGATGGTGCCCTGCGAGGAATGTCTGGGCAAACGCTATAACCGCGAGACGCTGGAAGTGCGCTTCAAAGGTAAGAGTATTGCGGATGTGCTGGATATGACCATCAATCAGGCTGTGGAATTTTTCGAGCATGTGCCGGATATCCTGCGACGCATAAAGACATTGCAGGATGTGGGTCTCGGATATATCAAACTGGGACAGTCTTCCACAACGCTCTCCGGAGGAGAAAGCCAGCGAGTTAAACTTGCGACGGAGCTCTCGAAGAAAGATACCGGTCGTACGCTTTATATCCTTGACGAGCCGACTACAGGACTGCATTTTGAGGATATACGCGTACTTCTCGATGTGCTGAACCGATTGGTGGACAAGGGAAATACAGTGGTTGTGATTGAACACAATCTTGATGTGATACGGGCGTGCGACTGGCTTATTGAGATGGGGCCGGAGGGAGGTCGTGAAGGCGGTCGTATGCTGTTTGCCGGTACGCCGGAACAGATGAGAAAGAAGAAAATCGGCTACACAAGCCGATTCCTGTAGGACTTATTGTCTGCGGTGGCGGAAATAGTGACTGCGCACGTAGGCAAAGAAGAAAACAACTCCGATAAGATTAAGAATCCACGCGCTCCAGAAAGCGCCGCTATATCCTGTACTTTCTGACAGCAGGCCGCCAAGCGTGATTCCAAGTCCCATGCCTACGTCCCAGGATGTGAGCAGTGTCCCGTTGGCCGTGCCTCTCTGCGAATTGGATGCCAGATTGATGAACATCGTCTGGAAAGCCGGAAACATATGACCGTTGCCCAGACCTATTATAAGTGCTGAGGCATACATTGCCCACGACTGGTGGACAGAAGCAAAAAGCAGATAACCGATTAAAGAAACAATCACGCCGTGAGTGGCGTTTTTTACGACAGCACCTTGTCGCAGAGAGCGTGCTCCAATCAGGCGGCTCAGCATAAGACCGATACAGAGGATGGTGAAAAACAGTCCTGTGCCGGCCTCCATTCCGAGAGCCTCCTTTGCGTAGATGGCAACGTAAGTAGACACCACACCGTAGCTGTATGAGAAACATGCCATAGAGATTCCTTCCGGCCATCCTGCGAAGAGAAACATTCTGTCGAAGGAGAGTTTGGGACGTTGCTGCGGAGCACGCGTACGAACACGCAGCGTTGCATTTATAATCCATCCGATAAGACCGGATACCAGCGCAACGATGAAGATGGCGTCGTAGCTGCCGGTCCAATGCCACAGAAAGATGCCTACTGTGGGGGCGATGGCTGTAGCGAGATTGTTAGACAGCCCGTAGTAGCCTATTCCTTCAGCACGTCGTGATGACGCTAAGACATCTATTGCCACAGTGCTGTTGGCAACGGTGGCTGCTCCCATAGGTGCTCCGTGAACAGTACGCACGACGGCAAAAAGCAACAAACTGGATGCTACAAGATATCCTCCGAAGAGGAGAGCGAAAAGTCCGTAGAAGAAGAGGAGTACGACCTTGCGGGGGAATGAGTCTACGAAATATCCGGAGAAAGGACGTATAAGCAAGGCTGTAACGGCATATCCGGAAAGTACCAGTCCGATAGTGTCTTTGTCCGCATTAAAGTTATCACTGAGATATAGCGGCAACAACGGAGTGAGTACCATAAAAGAGAAGTAGAGCATGAAGTTGGCACTCCATGCTCTACAATAATTAGCATTCCAGAGATGCTCTTTAATAGAAGAGGTATCTGTTGTCCTGTACATCTGCCTTGAGATAGAGGTCTTGAGACAGACTTTGCAGAGAACGCATCATCATCTGTGAGAGACTCTGCTCTTCTGCCTTCTGGTCATATTTTACGTCCTTCTGCTTATTCTGAGAAAGAACCTGCAAAGCGTAAACAGCACCGTTACCCTTGATGCCCACCTTGGTCTCTCCCTGCTTCATTGTGCTTACAGCACCGGCGATAGCCGGCTCCATAGCACCAACACGGGGAACATAAGACATGCCGGAGAAACTTACGCGATGCATGGTGTCTGTAAGAGCTTCGCTGATAGCCTGAACATCCTTAATGGTTGTCATACCTTTCATCTTCTCCTGAAGCATGGCAGCCTTCTTGTCCTGAATTACCTGCTGCTTGAGGTAGTCCTTGACATTTTCATCATCCCAAGGCAGGTAACCCTTCTTGTGAATGCCGTCGAGAATGACAACCAGGAGATGATCGTTGTTGCCGCACTCATAGAGAGGAGATACGTCGCCAACCTCTGTGCCGTCATTGAAAATCCAACGCAGGGCCTCGCGTGTGGAGGAAACGTTTGCTACATTGTGCTCAGCAGAAGATATGGCCTGACGGCTCTGTACCGTATATCCGGCAGCCTGTGCTTCAGCTTCGAGGTCTGCAACATTCTTACCGGCGATGAAGCTGGAGAACTTGTTGTAGGCAGCGCTGTATGTTTCCTTAGAGAAGTCTACGGGCACCTTGACAACAGCTACATTGTACTTGTCGATGAAGTTGCGACGATCCATTACGTTGAGGATGGCTACGCCCTGACCGGGAATTTCGAATTTCTCCGTAGTGCCGGCATTCATGGATGTGAGTTTCTGTATGAAGAGGCGGTTGGCATCATCCATAGTCTGACCGTCGTACTGTGCACTGGTAATCCACATAGGAGCAACGTTCTGTCCGAAACTCTTTGCTATGCTGTCAATGGCAACTCCGGAACGGAGTACAGCAAGGACGCTGTCGGCACGCATTTGAGTCTCTTCTAAGGACTTACCGGGGATGGAGAGCTGACGGAACTGTACGCTATCGGGTACAACAGCATGGGAAATAACGCGGACGATGTTCATCGTGTTGTCAGCAGCATAGTAGTAGGGGCCTTTCTGCTCACCGATAGACAGGCTGTCAATCTGCTGTGCGATATCGCGAGGAAGAGCTTTTGTGCTGATGGGAAGTACGCTGTATGCAACCAGCGAACCGGCTTCGCGTACAACCTTCGCAGGCTCAGCACCTTCCTGAAGAGCTGCGGCGTATCCGTTCATTTCCTGATTGATGGCAGCCTCGTCAGCCTTGCTTGCAACAACCTCCACGTCAATATACTTGATGTCACGCAATTCCTGAGGATTTCTGAAGAGTTCCTTCATCTCCTCGTATTTAGCCTTAAGCTCTTTGTCGCTGACTTCAATATCTGCGTCTTTAACACTTATGTAGGGTACAGCGCAGAGCAGAACGTCACTTTCCAGGATGCGACCGTCAAAGTTCTGTTTTGCAGCAACAGGGTTGGAGATAAATGCTGCAGTCAGGAGTGACTGGAATTTGCCGGCGAGCAGTTCCTGACGGATTTGCTTCTCCATAAACTTCCAGTATGTCATGAAGCTTGCGTAATACTCCTTTGTGTCAGCAGGTACTTCTGCATCCTCCATCACCTGGTCATACTGCTCTTTGAAACGCTGCAGGGCAGAGTAGTCGAATTTGCCGTCCTCGGAACGGAAAGGAGTGCCGGCAAGCAAAGCGCTCTCGCCTTTCTGAATGTAGCGCTCCAGTTCGGCATCTGTCACACACAGACCGAGAGCTTCGCACTCATTCTGGATGAGCTTCTGCTGGACGAATGACTGCCATGCCTGATCACGCAACATTGTAGCCTGATCGTCTGTAAGATTGTTTACACCCTGGGAGAATTTGATGACATCCGTGTATTCATCTACCAGTTTGTTGTAGTCCTGAATGCTGATATTTTCCCCATTAATCTGACCCACGCGCTGGTGTCTTTCATTCTGGGTGTATCCGAGAGAGCGGACAAACTCTTCTGCAATGAAAGCAAACAAAGCAAGCGCTACGATAATAACGAGAAACTTGCCGTGCTTTCTAACTGAATTTAATGCGGCCATAATTTATGTTTTTTTGTATTTTTACAGTTATATAGTATGCTATACGCGCAAATTCGAACGCAAAAATAAGAAAAAAAATTGACTTATCTGCAAGCTCGTGCAGAGTTTTTTCATTTATTGTGTGATTTTAAGACGAACAAGTTTGATTTGCGTATTAGTGGTCTCTATAATCTTGAACTCAAAATGCTTATATGTTATTATTTCGTTCAATTTTGGGAAACTCTGATATACAGCCAAAATGAAACCGCCAACAGTCTGATACTCGTCGCTTTCAGGTAAATTGAGAGAGAACAGCTCGTTGGCCTTTTCTATTTCCAGTCTGCCGGAGAGCAGATATTCTCCGTTTCCGAGGTCTTTGGCCGTATAGTTTTCTGTATCGTGTTCGTCTTGAATATCTCCGAAAATTTCTTCTACGAGGTCTTCCAGAGATACGATGCCGCTGGTGCCTCCGAATTCATCCACCACAACGGCAAGTGTCTTCTTCTGGCTGATGAAGGTGGATAGAAGTTTATGTGCAGGCATTGTCTCGGGGATTATAGGCAGATGACGTATGTGTTTTGTCCAGTCGTCTGTATCCTTCAGGCGGAACATTTCCGAGGAGTGGAGATATCCCACAATGTCGTCGATGTCTTCCTTGTATATAATCAGTTTGGAGATACCGTTGTCAATAAAGAGCGTCAGCACCTGTGAGAAGCTTGCGCTGAGCGGAGCCGCGATGATTTCCGTACGGGGCACCACGCAGTCTCTGACCCTGACCGTACTGAAGTCCAAAGCATTCTGGAACATGATGACTTCGTCCTCCACCATCTCTTCGTCCTCTTGGGCGTCAATGTTGCTTTGGATGAGGTGATCCAAATCCACTTTGGTGAAATTTTTCCTTTCTGTATTATTCACCTTGAGGCCGAATATTCTGAGCAGCAGTTTTGCCACACCGCTGGTGAACTTACTTATCGGCCATAATATAAAGTAGAATACCAGTGCAGGGACAGCGCACAGATGCATTGCTCCGTTCGGATTTATTCTGAATATCGTCTTGGGCAGGAATTCTCCGAAAAAGAGCACAATGACAGTTGCTATCAGAGTGTTCACCAGAGGGTTGCTTCCGATAAGTTCCGCCATCAGTATGCCGTATACAACAAGTGCGATGTTGTTTCCGACGAGCAGCGTTGTAATGAAATTGTTCTGATGTCTGTAGAATCTGTCCAGGATACGTGTTGTCAGGCTTTTGTCTTCGCGCTCCATTTCCATAAGCATCTTATTGGAGGAGACGAATGCGATTTCGAGTCCGGAAAAAAAGGCGCTAATCAATAGGACTATGGATATACTTATTATCATATCTCGGAGGTTTGTCTGTTTGTTGTGACACTGTCGCTCTCAATGTCTTCCGTCGGGAAGTCACCAACGGAATTTGATACAGAGTATTTGGTCATTGTTTCATTGGAACGGAAGTCCGTCCCGCGAAGTGTGCGGTCGGGAGTCACGATTCTCATGTTCATGTGGTTCCACATTTCGTGGCGGTCCATATCCCAAAAGAGTTCTTCTGTGAAAAAACGTGTATTCTCCGTGTTACGCACTTTCACTCGTCCTCGCAGTTCCCATGTACTCTGGTTGTGCAGATATGCTGTATCAGCTTGTACATAGAGGTCAATATGGAAGGCGGTGTCAAAACGCTCCATAAACATTCCTTTATAGAATTTCCATGTGGCAGGACGGTCGGCGTGATTGTATATGTCCCATTCTTCTGCAACAAGATGATAGCGTATCACACCGCTGTCCGATATGAGGGTGCTCACACCGATGGCGTGCATGAAGGGTAGGGAATCTTTTTCGTTCACAGCTTCTGCAACATGCTCCTCTGCCTCGTCACACGAGATAAACTGGCAGGTAAAGCATAGGAATAAAAGCAAAAGTGGAACTTGTTTCACTCGATTTTGTATTTCATGAACCAGCGTTCGTTGAACGACAGTCCCACATGAATCATGAAATAGTTTTCAGTGACGAGATTCGTGCTTGAGGGCTGTCGGCGAAGCCATTGGAATGATAAGTTCACGATGGAACGGTTGTTGATTCTGTTTGTGATAGGCAGTCCCACACCGGCCGTTATACCATATTCGCAAGGACCGTTTTGCAATTCCTGGGAATTGGTGTAAGACACTTTCATATAGGGCGAAGAATAGAATGCTCCCAGACGGTATCTGCAGCGCTCCAGATATGTGGCGTTATGACCGCGGTTTAGCACAGCGGGATAGAACTCGGCACCTACATTTACGCGATGACGATCGGAATAGTAACCCTTGCGACCTTCATAGACGAGCTGGCCGTGATAGTTGGTGGAAGCCACGGGAATGCTGCAATCCGACCATTTCTCAAACCTGTAGTCGGCAGATACGGAAATCATACCCTTGTTCTCCCACGTCACACCGCCACCGAAGGTATACGGGATGTCGATGGGGTTCTTTGCGACAACCGTTGTTGTGTCTCCCATCGATGTCCATCTCTCCAGCGTGGCACTTCCGCCTGCATTGTGTCCGAGTGAGGCAATGAATCCTGTTCGCAGCAGGTTCTGGTTGTTGAGAACAATAGGCAGCTGCATACCCAGATCTATCTTGTAGGTCAGCACATCCGACGTTTGATTTTGAAGTAATGTGCTGTAGGTTCCGGCTTCCGAGCCGTTCAGCATAAACGACTGAATCATACTGTGGTCATAGCTTCCCCAGATGAGACTGACGTTGGTACCGATGGACAGCAGCCTGATAGGACTTTTCATCTTGCGGAACGGTTGCCAGCCCACACCGATAAAAGCGCGGTGCGTTCCGCCATCGCCGTTGAACGTCTGATAGTTGTCGATTTCTGACGACGTGGTTTCGTCTCGTCCCACGGATGATACGTGATGGAAATTATATCGTATGGTGGTGTAGGGCATGAATCCGAGGCTTAATCCCAATCCGGGTTTCAGGCGAAATGCCATCACGGCATATTCGAATGTGGCGCTTCTCGTGTATACTTTACTTCCGCCCTGTGTCTGTTGGCCGAAGGAAAATGATGCTCCCACGTCGAATATCAGCGAGAGGGAGTCGAGAGTGGAGTAGGAGGCGGGGTTGAGGCTGTTAATCCTGTTGGAAGAATGCAGGGCGATGCCGACACCGCCCATACCTCTGTTGAATCCCGTCACACCGTCACTGGCGAGCCCTATGCCGAAACGTGAATATGTGGAATATGTCCCGCTGCTCTGAGCCGTTGCTCTCACAGCGCAAAAAAACAATGCCAAAAGGCATAGATTTAGTCTTTGAAATATCATAATCGCGTGCAAAGGTACGATTTTTCTCTAAATCCCGCAAATTTTTTCGTTCTATTTATTCAAATCCTAAATAAAAAATGAAATCAATAACATATCAGGGCTCTCGTATGTGGCTTATTTCAATTCTTTTTTGTAACTTTGCAGCCGAAATGAAGCGACTATTAGCATTATCACTACTCTTTATAGCCCAGACTTTTGGTTTTTTGGCTTTTTCTGGCGACGTTCCCATAGAGGTGAGTCTTCTCACCTGTTCGCCCGGAACCAAGAGCTACGAGCTGTATGGGCATACTGCGCTTCGTGTGAAACAGAGGACGGGATCGGATCTCGTGTACAATTATGGTGTCTTTGATTTCACACGTCCTGCATTCACGTGGCATTTCATTCTCGGAGAGTGTGATTACATGGTGATGCCGTTCCGTTACGACCATTTCCGCGAGGAATATGTGAAGCGAGGTTCCGGCATTGTGTCCCAGCGCTTGAATCTCACTCCTCAGGAAGCAAGCCGGCTCGTTGACCTGCTTGAAGAAAACTGCAAGCCGGAGAATATGGTGTATCGCTATGATTTCTATCGCAACAACTGCACGACAAAGGTGCGCGATATCATTGAACAGGCGGTAGACGGGGAAATCGTTTATTCGAGATTGTCGAAACATTTGTTTTATCATCGCTATGAAACATACCGTGAGATGATTCATCACTACACGCGGAATTCCAAATGGTGTGAAATGGGGCAGGACTTGCTTCTCGGTTGCAAGTCGGATACTGCACTTTCTCCACGTGCGATGCTCTTTCTTCCGGATTGTTTACACGATGCATTTGCAAGAGCAGAGATACGTAGTGACAAGAGTGACACACGTCCGCTTGTGCTTGTAGAGGAGACGGAATTAGAAAAAGGAGTGCAGATAAACAATCCGGGTTTCTATTTCACCCCCTTGCAATGCTCCGTGATTTTCTTTGCCCTCATGTTGTTCATATTGGCTATGGAGGGTTTCTTTGCCTGCCAGTTCTGGCCTGTTGATGTTATAGTAATGACTCTACAGGGATTGGCCGGTGTACTGTTGTGTTTCTTGTTTCTTTTCTCCAAGCACCCCACACTTGACAGCAACTTCCAGATATGGCTCTTGAATCCGTTGCCGCTGATAGGGATGTATTTTGTTGTTCCTGCTGCCCGGAAAAGTAAGCGCACGCTTTGGCACGGGTTTAATTTTGCCTGGCTGTTTTTCTTTATATTGTTCATTCCCTGGGTGCCTCAAGACTATGCTGCAGGAGTATTTCCCGTTGCTCTTGGCCTGATGACGCGCCCGGTCAGTTATTTCCTTGCTTATCGACGTGATGAATAATAAGACTTTATCCTTGATAGCGTTGAGCGCCGCATGTCTTGCATTTTCCGCTAGTGCACAGCGTATGGAGGCTCCCCGTTTGGTAGTGAATGTTCTCATAGACGGTCTTCGCACAGATTATCTTCAGGCTTACGCTCCGTATTTCGGTGAAAGAGGTTTCAAGCGTCTTGAGAGCGAGGGTATGAAGTTCTCCCAGGTGGAATATCCCTACGGTATTCCCGACAAGGCGAGTGCTGCTGCATGTTTTTCCACAGGTGCAAGTCCCTACGACAACGGTATTGTGTCGGAGCGTTGGCTCGACCGCAAGACTCTGCGTCCCGTATACAGCGTTGAGGACAGCAAATACAGGGGGCATCTCACTCAGGAGAATGTCTCTCCCAATAAGTTGCTGGTGAGCACTATCGGCGATGAACTGAAGGTGGCTTCTGCAGGACGCAGTCTTGTTTATAGCATTGCCCCTGACCGCGAAACGTCCGTCCTTATGGCTGGTCATGCTGCCAACGGAGCATTCTGGATTAACGACCTCACGGGTCAGTGGTGCTCCACATCCTACTACGGAGCTTTCCCCCAGTGGGCTGTTACCTACGATAATCATAGTGGTCTGAAGAACCGCATCGGTTCGCTCTCGTGGAAGCCTTTCGACGGTTCGCGTGCAGCAAAGGCCGCAGGTATGGGTAATTTCCAGCACAAATTCAATGGCGACCGCCGCTTCCGCGAATTCAAGACGAGCGGACTTGTCGGCGAGGAGACAATCGGTTTTGCTCTTTATCTGCTGCAGAATACAGGTCTCGGTATGGATGTTGCCACCGACTTGCTCTCGCTGGGACTTTACGCAAGAAGTTTCGACCATAAGAGCACTCAGGATTTTTCCTCCGAGATGCTTGATACCTACGTGCGTCTCGACCACGATCTCGCGGTGTTTATGGATGCCGTGGAGAAGAAGATAGGGCAGGGCAGAGCTCTCTTTGTTGTTACCGGCACAGGTGTGACGGAGAGTGAGACGCCGCAGGACCTTTCCCGCTACCGCATTCCCACAGGCACGTTCAACATCACGCGTGCTTCAATGCTTCTCAATATGTACCTTGTTGCCGTCTACGGTCAGGGTCAGTGGGTGGAAGCTGTTATGGGCAACGAACTCTTCCTCAATCGCTCCCTCATCGAGAAGCAGACGCTTAATCTCTCGGAGATGCAGCAGCGCAGCCGCGATTTTATTCTGCAGCTTTCGGGTGTGAAGGACGTTGAGACATCTTTCCATCCCATCTTGGGCGACCTCAAGATAAAAGTGTCTCCGGGATGGACGCTTGTCAACGACGAGACAGGTGGTCAGACCGTTTCCAGAGAGAGCTATGTGACGTTCCCTCTCTATTTCCTAGGAACGGGCATCGAGCACGAGGAAGTAGAAACTCCTGTGTCCCTTGAGCGTATAGCTCCCACGGTGAGCAAGGCCATACATATCCGCGCTCCCAACGGTTGCGGCAAAGCACCCCTGTTTTGAGATAAATAAAAAAATCGACGAATTAAACTTACATTATAGAATATGAATTTAGCAAATATATTGGTAAAACTCTTCGGCGACAAGAAGGGTCGCGACTTGAAGGCATATCAGCCTCTCGTAGCGTTGGTTACTGATATCTATCCTTCTGTCCAGGCTCTTTCCAACGACGAGTTGAGAGCCCGTACCAAAGCCTTGCAGCAGCAGATACGCGAAGCTGCAAGGGAGCAGCAGGATGAAATAGCCCGTTTGAAGGCTTCCATACCGGCAACGGAGATACAGGACCGCGCCCCCATCTTTGCAAAGATTGACCAGTTGGAGAAGGATGTTCTCGACATTTACGAGAAACAGTTAGACCTCGTGCGCGCTGAGGCTTTCGCTATCGTCAAGAGCACCGCAGAACGTTTTGCGAAGAATGAGAATATCGAAGTGACGGCAACGGATTTCGACCGCGAGCTTGCGGCCTCCCACGACTTTGTGGATATCGAGGGCGACAAGGCTGTTTACCACAATCATTGGGTGGCCGGCGGCAACGAGATTGTCTGGGATATGATTCATTTCGATGTTCAGCTCTTTGGCGGCACGGTGCTTCATCAGGGCAAGATTGCGGAGATGTTCACTGGTGAGGGTAAAACGCTCACCGCCACACTTCCCGTCTTCCTCAATGCCCTGACGGGCAACGGTGTCCATGTGGTTACCGTCAACGACTATCTTGCCAAGCGCGACTCCGAGTGGATGGGGCCCATCTACATGTTCCACGGGCTTTCCGTCGACTGCATCGACAAGCACCAGCCAAACAGCGAGGCCCGTCGCAGAGCTTATCAGTGCGACATCACATTCGGTACGAACAACGAATTCGGTTTCGACTATCTGCGTGATAATATGGCGCAGGATCCCTCGGAACTCGTACAGCGTGCTCACAACTATGCCATTGTCGATGAGGTCGACTCCGTGCTTATCGACGATGCCCGCACGCCCTTGATTATATCCGGTCCTGTGCCCAAGGGCGACGATCAGATGTATGAGGAATATCAGCCTCTTGTGGAACGTCTGGTGGGTGTGCAGCGCACGCTTGCTACGCAGTATCTTGCTGAGGCAAAGAGACTTATTGCAGAGGGCACTGCGGAGGGTGATAAGCAGAAAACGGCTGACGGTTTCCTCTCTCTCTTCCGCAGTCACAAGGCTTTGCCCAAGAACAAAGCCCTCATCAAGTTCCTCTCCGAGCCGGGTATCAAGAGCGGTATGCTCTCCACGGAGGAAATATATATGGAGAACAACAACCGTCGCATGCCGGAGGCCGTCGAACCTCTTTATTTTGTTGTTGATGAGAAGCTTAACAGCGTAGACCTTACGGACAAGGGTAACGACTGGCTCGCCAATCAGGTGAACGATGCTGCGCTTTTCATCCTGCCCGACATTGCCGCAAAGATGTCGGAGATAGAGGCTATGCAGCTGTCCGACGAGGAGCGTCTGGAGAAGAAGGACGATGTGTACAACGACTATGCCATCAAGAGCGAGCGCGTGCACACCCTGCAGCAGCTGCTTAAGGCCTACACGATGTTCAACATCGATGAGGAATACGTGATTCAGAACGGTGAGATCAAGATTGTCGACGAGCAGACGGGCCGTATAATGGAGGGCCGCCGCTGGAGCGACGGTCTTCACCAGGCTGTGGAGGCTAAGGAGCATGTAAAGGTGCAGGCTGCCACTCAGACCTATGCCACCATTACGCTGCAGAACTATTTCCGCATGTATCACAAGCTGGCCGGTATGACCGGTACGGCTGTCACCGAGGCAGGCGAGTTCTGGGACATCTACAAGTTGGATGTTGTGGAGGTTCCCACCAACCGTCCTGTTATCCGCACCGATATGAACGACCGCGTCTACAAGACTCAGCGCGAGAAGTATAAAGCCGTCATTATGGAGGTGGAGAAGATGCGTAATTCGGGTCGTCCGGTGCTTGTCGGCACCACTTCAGTAGATATTTCAGAGATGCTGTCTAAGATGCTGTCAATGCGCAAGATACCGCATCAGGTGTTGAATGCCAAGCTGCATCAAAAGGAGGCTGATATCGTTAAGGAGGCCGGTCGCAGCGTCGACGGTCTCGGCACAGTTACCATCGCCACCAATATGGCCGGTCGTGGTACGGATATCAAGCTCACTCCCGAAGTGAAGGCTGCCGGCGGTCTTGCCATCATTGGTACGGAGCGTCACGAGAGCCGTCGCGTCGACCGTCAGCTCAGAGGTCGTTCCGGCCGTCAGGGTGATCCGGGCAGCAGCGTGTTCTTTGTGTCTCTTGAGGACAAACTGATGCGTCTGTTCGCTTCCGAGCGTATCGCACGTGTGATGGACCGTCTGGGCTTCGAGGACGGCGAGATGATTGAGCACTCCATGATTACGCGCTCCATCGAGAATGCGCAGAAGAAGGTGGAGGAGAACCATTTCGGTGTGCGTAAGCGTCTCTTGGAATACGACGACGTGATGAACAAGCAGCGCACCGTGATATATTCCAAGCGCCGTCACGCTCTCATGGGCGAGCGCCTTGGTATGGACATCTCCAACATGATATGGGACCGTGTGTGCAACATCATGGAGAACAACGACTGGGACGGCTGCAAGGAGCAGTTCCTCGAGATACTGGCTATGGAAGTGCCCTTCACCCGTGAGGATAAGGATACGCGCGACATCAATGAGCTGGCGGAGGAAGCCTATCAGAAGGCAATGGAGCGTTTCAAGCAGAAGTGCCAGATTATCGCCACCAACGCCATGAAGGCTGTCACCATGATTAAGGAGAATCCCGATATGCCCGTTTATGAGAATATCATGGTACCCGTTGTTGACGGTCGTCGTGCTTATCAGGTAAGTGTGAATATCGAGGAGGCATACGAGTCTCAGTGCCAGAATGTCTGCACGGCATTCCACAAGGCTCTCATCCTTCACACGATAGACGACTGCTGGAAGGAGAACCTGCGACTCTTGGACGAACTGAAGCACTCTGTGCACAACGCCAGTTACGAGCAGAAGGACCCCTTGCTCATCTTCAAACTTGAGAGCGTGAAACTCTTCGATGATATGGTGAACCGCATCAACGACCGCGTAGTCAGCGTCCTGATGCGTGCCCAGGTGCCCGAGTTGCAGATACGCACCGAGCGTGCTCCCCAGCCCCCGAAGCCTCAGCGTCAGCAGTACACGGAGAGCCACCAGTCGCTCACCGACGAGGGTATGAGGGAGGCCGCTTCGCGCGACACCCGCGACCAGCAGCCCACTCAGCCAATTCGTGTGGACAAGCTCCCAGGGCGCAACGACCCATGTCCTTGTGGTAGCGGTAAGAAATTCAAGCAGTGTCACGGCCGGAATCTGTAAGTCTTGTTGCGCAGGGTCTCACCAAGCGCATTGGCGACAGGTTTCTTTTCCGGGGCCTGTCCCTCTCCATTGCGGAGGGGCAGCGTGTGGGACTTGTGGCACAGAACGGTACCGGTAAGACCTCTCTGCTCAATATCCTTGCCGGCGTGGACGCTCCCGACGAAGGGGAGGTGATACTGCGCTCCGGTCTTCGTATCGGCTATCTGCCCCAGAGCATTGCCACCGACGAGGGTGATACGCGCTCCGGTGGACAGGTGAAACGGGCTGCCATAGAGGCGCTCTTCAAGACGGAGCCGGATATTCTCATTCTCGACGAGCCCACCAACCATCTCGACCTCGGTATGGTGGAGTGGCTGGAGAGTTATCTGCGGCGCGGGGGTATCACATTGCTCATGGTGACGCACGACCGTTATTTCCTCGACCGCGTGTGCAACGTGATACTCGAGATGGACGACGAGCGTCTCTACACCTATCGCGGCAACTATGCCTACTATCTGGAGAAACGGCAGGAACGCATCGACAACCGCAGGGCGGAGATAGCGCGTGCCAACAATCTCTACCGCACCGAACTGGAATGGATGCGCTCCACTCCGCAGGCGCGTTCCCACAAGGCACGCTACCGCGAGGAGGCTTTCTACGATATAGAGAAGAAAGCGCGTGAGCGCATTGCTGATGACAAGATGCGTCTGGAGGTGAAGAGCACCTATATCGGCAGCAAGATATTCGAGGCGGAATACGTCTCCAAGGCATTTCCCGACGGCCCCGTCATCCTCAAGGATTTCTACTACAACTTCTCCCGCTACGAGAAGATGGGCATCATCGGCAACAACGGCACGGGCAAGTCCACCTTCGTCAAACTGCTTCTCGGTATCGAGGCTCCCGACAGCGGTCGCTTCAATGTGGGCGACACCGTCACCTTCGGCTATTTCTCCCAGGAGGGTATGCATTTCGACGAAGGTATGAAGGTTATCGATGCCGTGACGGCCATTGCGGAGTATGTCGATCTGGGCGGCGGGCGCAAGCTCTCTGCCATGCAGTTCCTGCAGCATTTCATGTTCACTCCTCTCCAGCAGCAGAACTATATCAGCAAGCTCTCCGGCGGTGAGAAGCGTCGCCTGCATCTGTGCACAGTATTGATGCGCCAGCCCAATTTCCTCGTACTCGACGAGCCCACCAACGACCTCGACATCATGACGCTGCAGGTGCTCGAACAGTATCTGCAGGACTTTCAGGGCTGCGTCATCGTTGTCTCCCACGACCGTTATTTCATGGACCGCGTGGTGGATCATCTTCTGGTGTTCAAGGGCGACGGTGTCATTGACGATTTCCCAGGCAACTATACACAGTATCGTGCTTTCACAGCGGAAGCCTCCCAGCGTGCTGCGGCAGCGACGGCCGCTCCTGCGCAGAAGCCCCGTCTCACCGAACCCAAGAAACGTCTCTCTTTCCGCGAGACGAAGGAACTGGAGACATTGGAGAAGGAGATAGCCGCCCTTGAGAGCGAGAAGGCGCAGATAGAGCAGACGCTCAGCGGGGCATCGGTGGCGGTGGACGATATTGTGCGCCTCTCCAAACGCCTGCCGCAATTGGAGGCAGAGATGGAGGAGAAGACTCTGCGCTGGATGGAACTGGAAGAGAAGAAGATGTAAGAAGTAAGAGAGAATAACCAAAACGAAAACCAAAACCAAAACAAACAACTCGTCTATTTTTGCGCAGCAAATGAGCGCGAGCGCAGTCGAAGCGAATTAATAACAAAAATAACATGAAACACACTATTTGCCTTTTTGTAGCCGCATTGACATTCCTCACGTCGTGCGGCAAGAACGACTATCGTATCACTGGCAGTACGGCGCAGTTCGCCCAGATGGGATTCACGGTAGATTCCGTTGTGCTCCACGTCGACGGTTCTGCTGTGCAGACTGTTTCCGTGACTGCCGACACGTTCCTCATCGCGGGTTCTGTGGATAAGCCGCAATGCGCTGATGTCACTTTCTATCTGCACAGCATCACGGGTTTCCAACCCTACGCCATACCTTTTGCCCTCGAACCCGGTGAGGCGCGTTTCAACGACAAGACGGGCATCTTCTCGGGCACTCCGCTCAACGATGCTGTGCACGATTTCATCGGACGTCTCTCCACAGTCGCATCGCGCGACGAACTGCTTCTCACGCTCGACACGCTGATTCAGGAGCACGGCAGCGATGTCTCCGGTGTGTTGTCGCTCAATCTGGTGGCTTCCTATCTCGCTCCCTCCGATGTCATCAGACTCATCGGTTCTCTCTCTCCTGAGATGCAGCAGACGGCTCCCATGACGGCTCTCATGGAGTCTGTTTCGTTCAAGAACAAGAGTGCTGAGGGTCAGCCCTTCATTGATTTTGAGGCTGAATACGAGGGTAAGACGCAGCGCCTTTCCGATTATGTGGGTAAGGGTAAATACGTGTTGGTGGACTTCTGGGCATCGTGGTGCGGTCCCTGCCGTGCAGAGATTCCCAATCTCATCAATGTCTACAACACCTACAGGAGCGACCGCTTCGAGGTGCTCGGCGTTGCCACATGGGACAAACCGGCCGAAACCCTCAAGGCCATCCGACAGATGGGCATACCTTATCCGCAGATAATCAATGCCCAGAAGGCGGGCAGCGATGCGTACGGTATTGAGGGCATTCCCGAGATTATTCTCTTCGGTCCCGACGGCACCATACTCAAGCGCCGCCTTCGCGGTGAGGCTATCGGGCAGGAAGTGAAGGCAGCCCTCGGACTTTGAACTCTGAAATAAGGGTGGGAGAGTGCATTATTGCAAAAAAGACATAAAATAATTTGTCTCTGAGTGTGTCTGTTTGCAAAAAATGTCGTACCTTTGCACCCGCAAACGCGGAAACACCGCTCGGAGAGATGGTAGAGTGGTCGATTACAGCAGTCTTGAAAACTGCCGTGCTGCGAGGCACCGGGGGTTCGAATCCCTCTCTCTCCGCTCTGATAAATTTAAACCCGCTGATTTTTCAGCGGGTTTTTTATTTCTTCCATTCAGATATTTTATTCTTCAGCCGTTTGTAGCCCTCAACGCCCAGGATTGTCAGGCCTCCATACTGGCAGGTCTTGGCCAGCCCGAACAGCACTGTCCACAGCACACCTTTTGTAACGGCACTTATCGGGAGCAGCATTTGGGCAAAGGAGAGAATATAGAAGGGTATGCAGCACAGTAACACTGTCACACCGGTACGGAATGACAGCGACTGCAACCATCTCCTGATTCTGCTCCATATATTGCGAGGTGCGCCTTCATCGGCATTACAGTGTTGCGGGCCTATTTTTTTTTCTTCCATATCCTTTTCCATCCGGTAGCAGGTGAATGTCTCTCCCACGATTTTCTGCGAGTAGTCGGCCGCATACCCCATCGTCTCATAGAAGTGTATCTTGTTGTCGCGGCTTTCCACCACTGCTTTCTTGTATCCCAGTTCCCTTGCCCATGTTTCCGCTTCCTTCATCACTTGGGTGCCAAGTCCCTGCCGGCGATATTCCGGCAGCACCACCACGCGTCCCAGCATCACTCTCTCCCCGTCTATGGCGTACATGCGGCAAGTGGCCACCGGCAGATATTCGTCCACCATCACGATGTATTTTGTATCGGGTGTGTCATGTTCGTCAAACTCCACGTCGAGCGGAATCTGATGTTTCCGTGCCATCGCCTGTATCCTTACGTAGTAAGCTCCGGCTTGTTCCGATGTATTTGTCGCTCTTATTACCTTCATTATTGTAAACTAACCTTTAACCTTTAACAATGCACCATACTACCAGTGCTGTTTGCGCCAGCATTATCAGCGGCACGCCGTAGCAGAACTTCTTATGCTGGGTCTTGTGATGCCATGTCTTCATCCCCATCCATGCTCCTATGCTGCCTCCTGCCGCCGCCATCCACAGCAATGCGGCCTCTGATATCCTGCGCTTCCCGTGTCGGGCCTTCCACTTGTCGATACCGTATATGAGGAATGTGGCTGCGTTGACGACGGCGAGGTAGAGTAGGGCGATGTGCAGCAGTGTGTCAGTAGGCATACACCAGTCCGTATTTCTCATGCAGTTTCCGAAGGGAACCGTCCGCCTTCATTCTGCGTATCACGCTGTTCACCATCTCCAGCAGGTCTTCCTGTCCCTTCCTCATCAGCACGCCTATCTCTCCGTGGGTGAAGGGGTGCTCCAGCAGCGGTGCTGCGAGGCGTGTGTCGGTCTTCACGTAGTAGGGAGCCTCCGTTATCTCCGTTATCATCACGTCGGCCAGTCCGGCGGCCACGAGCGACGGTATCTCCTCGTTCTTCGAGTGTACTATGATTGTGGCGTGGGTGAGGTTCTCGTTTGCAAATTTCTCATTCAGTCCTCCGGGATTCACCATCACGCGCACCCCGGTCTTGTCTATGTCGGCCAGCGACCGGTATCTGCCGGCTTCCTCGCTCCGGCACAGTATAGTCTTGCCGTTGGCCAGATAGCCTTCGCTCATAAGCATTTTCTCGCGGCGTGCATCGGTGACGGTGATGCCTCCTATGGCCAGGTCGAACGTTTGGGGCTCTGCCATCACGTCGTCTGTCAGCGTCGGCCACGATGTCCTGACGAATTCGATGCCCACACCAGCCTGTGCTGCTATCACGGCGGCCATGTCGATGTCAAATCCCCAGTACTTTCCTGTCTCCGCTTCGCAGTATGTCAGGGGTCTGTAGTCGCCCGTAGTGCCCACGAGCATCTTGCCCCTGCGCTCTATCCGTTCCACCGTAGGCTGTGCGGAGGAGTCCGGCATTGTCTGCCTTACCGTGTAGGTTCCGGCTTGATATTCTTTTGATTCAGACTTCCCGGGAAGAGTTACTGCAGCTGTTGCGCCTTCCGGGACGGTGAAGGTCCATATCCAGTTGTTGCCCTCGTAGTGCCAACTGCTCTTGATGAGTCCTGCAGCAGAAGGATATGAGGCATCGAGATATCCGAGCCTTCTGTCCGGAACGGGACGCATGATGATGTGTTTGAAGCCGGGCTGTGCCGGGTCGGAAGCTATGCCGGCACAGGTTTGCCACAACCACTGGCACACACATCCGTAAGCATAGTGATTGAAGCTGTTCATTCCCCTCGGACCCATTCCGTTCTCTTTCATGTAGCTGTTCCAGCGTTCCCAGATGGTGGTGGCTCCGTTGTCCACGGAGTAGAGCCAACTGGGATTTTTGCGCTGAAAGAGCAGGGTGTAGGCCACATCTGTCATACCGTTGTCGGTGATTGTGGGCATGAGGATGGATGTGCCCAGGAAACCAGTCTGCAGACAGTCGCCGTGCTCCCGGATGTTCTCGCGCAGGCGCCCTGTCATCCCGACCTTGGCCTCGCCTTCGAGGAGGTTGTTGCGCAAGGCAAAGAGGGCAGGGGTCTGCATTGTGTTGAGGATGTCGCACTTGAAAGTGCCGTCGCTGTTTAAGAAACGCTCACGCAGATAGTTGACAGCTCTCTGCATCTCAGCGCCGTATTGCATCGACTCCGTGTCCCTTCCCGTAGCCTTTGCCATGTCAGCCATCATCGAGGCATCGATAGCCCAGTAGGAAGCACCGAGGTAGTTCCAGTATTCAACGGTTTCCGGCAGCGGTTTGCCGTCCTTGAATGCAGAGCCTCCGCAACTCTCCAGCGGCTCGTAGCTCAGCCAGTCGCCCCATTGGTAGTTGCCGTTTTCCAGCGAGAGCGCCGTGTGGTCGTACCTCGTCGGGCAGATGTGGTCCATATAGCGCGTCATCGACTCCCAGCTCTCCTCGATGATTGTCTTGTCGCCGAACTGTTTCCATACGGTCCATGGCACTATGATGCCGGCGTCCGACCATCCGAAGCGCATATATTCGTTGTGCCATGAGCCGTACTGTCCCGGAGGTGCTACGCTGGGATATCCTCCCGCCTCGTTCTGCGAGTCGCGCAGGTCGTGCATCCATTTGTGGAAGAAACGGTCGGTGTTGGCGAAGTAGCTTCCCGTCTCGCAGAAGACCTGAGTGTCGGCCGTCCATCCCAGCCGCTCGTTGCGTTGTGGGCAGTCGGTAGGCACGCTGAGGTAGTTGGAGCGCATCCCCCATACGGTGTTTGAGATGAGCTGGTTCACGAGGTCGTTGCCGGTGGAGATACGTCCCGTTTCCATTTCCGGTGTGATGCTGCTTACGGGTACTGACAGAATCCTCTCGATGATCACTTCACCTGTGGATGTGATATCCACGTAGCGGTAGCCGTAGAATGTGCAGCGGGGTGTGTATTCTTCCCATCTGTCCTTTGTCTTTTGTCCTTTGTCGTTGAGGGCGGAGCCTGCAAAAGTATAGTCCAGTCGGATGCTCTTGTCGTGGATGCGCAGATTGCGGCGGTGCACGCTCCCTTCCGGACCGTCCATGCCGCGACTCTTTGCGCCGTTGCCGTCGTTGAGTATCTCGCCGGGCAGACAGCTGAGCTGTGTGCCTTCTTCGGCTTTGAAACGGAACGCGGGCACAGCAGCACAGTTCTGACCGAAGTCAATCACCAGATGCTCACCCGGACCGACCGTCATCGTCTGCCCGTCCTCATATTCCCTTTCGACGACAATCCTGCCGTAAGCCTCATCGCCGGCGCCCTCGGTTCTGGAATAGATGTATGCCCGTTTGGGTTTCAGGGCCAGCTCCGTCAGATGATATACCTCAGCGCCGTTCTCCGGCACGATGATGCCTGCATACTCCTTGCTGACGGCTGGCTCTTTGAGCGCCTCCGGAGTGAGGAATCCCAGCGGTATGCGGGCATCATACTGCTCGCCGTCGAAGATGGCTGCATGCCTCACGGGACCTGCTATTCCCGCTTTCCATCCGTTGACATTTGTGCCGTAGCAGCGCTTGCTACCGTCTGCGTATGTCAGTTCGAGCACACCCCGGAAGGCGCATTTCTGCCCGTACATGCCGTCCGACCCGCTGGGCGTGATAATCTTGTCTGCCCACCATCCCGGCGTCACCTGCGCTGCCAGAGTATTCGCCTTTCCTTTCTGTGTCCTCAGCTGTGCGGTGATGTCGTAGGTGAACGCATATTTCGTGCGGCTGTGGTGGGAGAAACCGGGGCGCAGCACTTCGCGTCCGATGCGCTCGCCGTTCACATACAGCTCGTTCACACCGAGGCTCGTGGTCATCCACAGAGCCTTCACCACGCGCCCCTCATTCGTGAACGTGCTCACAAACCAGTTGGCACCGTCTGCTGCCCGTGTGTGTTCATCCACACGTCCGTGCACTTCGGGGGCATCTGCCACACATATCCATTCCGATTCGTCCCATGCCTGATTCGGGAGCTCACCGACCACCTGCGCCTGAAGGGGCAGTATGCTGATAAGTGCCGCAAGGAAAAAAACTGCTTTCATTGTTTTTCTGACTGTGTCGCCCATACGAAGTTATCCTTTCCGGCTCCCATTTCGAAGTGATACTTTGCTATGCCCATATCCATCTTTGTGTAGCCGATCAGTGAGAATCCTTTCCTGGCTATCACGCGATGTCGGCCTCCTGTCATGCCTGCGTATTCGAATGAGAACTTCTGCTGGTTCACGGCGGTGGGGGCGAGCAGTGCGGCCTCCACTCCTTTGCGGAACCATTCAGGGCTCTCTGCGCCGGCGTTGCTCACCTGTTCTGCGGTCTTTATCTTGTGGCTGACGCCCTGTGTCTCGCCGTATCCTATGGCGATGTAGCACGCTATCTTCTCTTTCCAGTAGAGCACGTATGTCCCCGGCACTTTCGTGTAGCTGAGTCCCACCCAGCATGTATTGAGTCCCAGCGTCTGTGCGTACAGCACCAGTTGCTCTCCGTAGTATCCCACACGCTCGTCCAGGTCGTCTGCTTTCTCTCCGGCCACGACGATGTAGTTGTTCACCCCGCTGAACTTCCCGTAGCGTGCCAGCGGTCCCCGGAATGCTTTTGGTTCGTTGGTGATGAGCTGCATGTGCAGTTCTCCTTCGCGGTTCAGTTCGATGATTTTCTCCTTCAGTAGTTTCACGGTGTCGTCGTCGAGCGGCTTGTCTTTGTATGCCCTCACGCTGTGTCGTGCTTCTATGGCTTCCAGTAGTGTCATATGTGTGTTTTTATGGATTTACGTTGCAAAGGTAGTGATTTTTTTCTAAAGTGGACGAGTAAACGAGTAGACAAGTGGACAAGATGTTTGTTTTGTTTGTCGTTTTGGTTTTGTCCTTAGTCTTTCGCCTTTCATTTATCATTTATCATTTCTCATTTAGGACGCAGCCCGCCGCCCTGCAAGGGCACAAAATATTGATGTCGCATATGTCGCATATGTCGCAAAAACAAGAAAGCCGCTGATTTTCAGCGGCTTAACTTTTAACTTTTACATTCTACATTCTCCATTTTACATTTGCGCTACAGCGCAACGTGTAGCCAAGTCCCCTCGTTAATGAGTTCCGTTGTTTTCACGTTGTCGCGCAGGAAGGCGTAGTAGCCGGGAACGAAGGGGATATCTACGGCGCGGCCTTTGGTGTGGTAGCTGTTCTTTGCGCCTCCTACGGCATCGTTCAGTGCCTTGCAGCGGAAACCGGAGTTAATCCTGATGGGTTTGCCGAAATGCTGACGCAGAGGTTCAAGCACCTTCTGGCAAAGCTTCTGGAGGTTGTTCACTTCTTCCGCGTTGATGCGGTTCTCTATCTTTTTCTTCTCAGCGGTCTCGCTGCGAAGCATTTCTTCCAATGTGAAGTGTTCTGTTAGTTGCATAATCGACCCCCTCTAACTCCCCAAGGGGAGCACCATAATGGGGCATTGGGTTTAAGAGACCCCCCTCAATCATTTCTTCCCCCTTGGGGGACTGAGGGGGGTCTGGTTATTTGTTGAGTATCTCTTTCATCTTGTCGTAATATCCGTCCACCCCAAGCAGCGTTGCGCAGAGGACGAGGAGCTGAGCGACGAGCATCAGGACGGTGCTGTCTATCTCACCCTGCGGAGGAAGGAAAAGCCCTGCGGCAGCAAAAGCCACCGCA
>JAEEGG010000884.1_pt1 | contig 86282 bp, 69 predicted proteins | sample 9134161 | NCBI WGS metagenome assembly JAEEGG01 (sample SAMN16246543, study PRJNA631951) | gut metagenome | biome: gut microbiome; feature: rumen; material: CR-attached | host: Bos | place: Iran: Karaj | collected 2018-10
CTCTCGCCGCCATCAAGCGCGCTCAGAACGAAGGCTACGCTCCGATCGTTTCTCACCGCTCTGGCGAAACCGAAGACACCTTCATTGCTGACCTCGCCGTCGGTACTGCCGCTGGCCAGATCAAGACTGGTTCTCTCTCCCGTACGGACCGCGTTTGCAAGTACAACCGCCTCCTCCGCATCGAAGAAGAACTCGGCAAGGCTGCCGTGTACGCCGGTGACCCGCGCAAGGCTTGCAAGGCTCCGAAGGCCGCTTGCAAGAAGTGCTGCAAGAAGGCCTAATAAGGCGAGTGTCGCAGAAACAAGCTTGCTTGTTTCTATGACCGAGCCGCGAGGCCTGCGCTACGAAGTAGCGCAACGCAAAGTAATTTCTTAAACCAATAGAACTTACTAAGAGAAGCCGCTCCGATCGGGGCGGCTTCTTTTGTATGTAATGATTTTTGGCGGTGCGGGTTATCCTCTTTTGAAAAAAATAGGGTATATTTAAGGAGTCATTTGAGGTGTATATGGGAAAAGGGTTCATGTTTGTTTTGGGGCTTGCCCTCTCTGCGGCACAGGCGTTCGGTGCCGTGTACTACGTGGCGACCGACGGCAGCGACAGCAACGCGGGTTCTAAAGACAAGCCCTTCGCGACGCTCAACAAGGCAAATGCCGTAGTGCATGCGGGTGATACCGTCTGGATTCGCGGTGGCATCTATGACTTGAAAGACACGGTCTTTTTCGCACGGTACAAGATGACGGCAGGCATCCTGCTGACCGCAAGCGGCGAGAGCGACGACAACCGCATCCATTACCTGGCCTACCCGGGCGAGCGCCCGATTTTCGACGCGACGAACCTCCCCGTGGCTGCAGGCGGGGAACATAGCGACGGCACACCCGAAGGGGCGATGTACACTTCGCCTATCGTGATTGCGGCAAAGTTCCTTCACCTGAAGGGCTTCGATGTCCGCAATACGCCCATGATACACAATTCCAATTCTGGAGTTTTCCTGTACGCGAGCAAGCATATCTTTTTGGAGCAGATTGACAGCCACCACAATGCGGGCCCCGGGTTCTTTGCGAACGACGGCGCGCCAGATGGCGGCGGGCACATCTTCTTGAACTGCGACGCACACGACAACTATGACCCCTTGGGCTGGCAGGGCGACGGCGAGAATGCCGACGGCTTCGGTGCGCATTACCAGAAACCCGGCGAAGGCGATACCACCAAGTTCATCGGGTGCCGCGCCTGGTGGAACAGCGACGACGGCTTTGACTTTATCAACCAGGAATTCCCCGTGGTGCTGGAGAACTGCTACGCCATGGGGAACGGCTACAGTGATTACGGGCTTGGCAATCCGAAAAACGGAAACGGACACGGCATCAAGATGGGCGAAAGCACGCTCGGTGGCGGGCGACACACCATCAAGTTCTGCGTCGCCTGGAAAAACAAGTCCACGGGCTTCTATGCGAACTACACCGGTGCCGGCAGCAAGTGGCTCAACAATACTTCGTACATGAATGTGGATCGGGCATTCAGCATGGCATCGACACTCTTCGACTCCGAAGGCAACCGCCTTGCCGAAGTGGCTCCGCTCACGGGCGATAACGCGCACGTGCTCAAAAATAATATCGCCTTCCCGAACAAGCTATCGCAAATCGGGGAATGCTGGGAGAAGATTACGAGCCAGAATATCGACCACTATGTGGAATGCCCGGCGGGCGAAAACAACACGTGGAATCTGAAGCTCGATCTGACCGAAGATGACTTCATGAGTCTCGACGACCCGAGCATGACCGTGACGGGCGAAGACCTCTCGAAGATGGCGGGAATACTTGGCCCGCGCAATGCTGACGGTAGTTTGCCCTATGTAGATTTCCTGAAACTCAAGAAGGGGAGCCGCGCGATTGACAAGGGCGAAGATCTAGGATTCCCGTTTGCTGGCGAGGCGCCTGACCTCGGTGCTTATGAATACGGCATGCCCTCGAGCAGTTCCGTGGCGTCTTCTAGTTCGGCGGAATCTTCGTCGAGTTCGGGCACGACGTCCATCGCGACCCGCCTGGATGGTTTCGCAAATGTATCGGGCTCGGCGATGGTGTTCGACATGCAGGGCCGCTACCTGGGTACCTTGCGGGCTGAACAGCTCCGTCCCGGTGCCTACATCGTGCGGCAGGGGAGCCGTCTGCAAAGGGTGAACGTGAAGTAATTTCAGCGGTAATTTGCCATGCAGGTGAACGGCGCCCGTGCGTGTCGGGCACCTTTGTAAACTTTCATAAATAATCGGACTCCGCAGGAGCAGCGTTGGGGCGTCGGGCCTGCTTCCGTGTCCTAATGTAAACGTATTTTTCACGAAAGTGCAAAAACAAAAAATGCTTTTAAATCTATATTACGAAAGGATTTTTTATTCACGAGCTTCTAAAAGCTTATAAAAGAGGACACAATGATTGGATTGAAATCGATTGCCAGGACCGCTCTTGCGCTCTCGGCAACTGGAGCAGTTTTCTCAGGGTGCGGTACCGACCAGGTCGAAGGGGCCCTGCCCCGTCAGGAGACACTCTACCTGTCCGGCCAGCAATGGGGCGCCCCTGCGACGTTTAACCCGCTTGCCGAAAGCTGGATGGCTGCCTGGCCTGTGGGTGGACGCTTTAACCTAGTTTACGAGCCGCTTATCGTCTATAACACGCTGAATGGCCAGATCGAGCCGCTTCTCGGTACGCTCGTCGAGGATCTCTCGAACAACGACAGTGTCGTGGTCGACCTGAACCCGGCTGCCAAGTGGAGCGACGGAAAGCAGGTGAACTCCAACGACGTGAAGTTCATCTTCACGAAGGGCTCCATCAATACTTCCGAACAGATTTCTGCAATCCACGTGGACACGATTGCGACCGAACCGGCAGTTCAGGAACGCCTTTCGTTCATCGTGAACAAGGCCCAGAGGAACAACCCGCTCTCGGTGCGTGACCTTCTCCAGGCCATCCGTATCGCGCCTGCGCACGTGTTCGAACCGCTTATCGCGGAAAAGGGTCTCGACGAAGTCAAGAAGCTCACGATGGACAAGGATCCCGTGGTTTCCGGCCCCTACAATATCATGTCGGCCGACCCGAACAAGATTATCCTCCAGCGTCGTGACGACTACTGGGGCAATGCCGCCCTCCACGATGGCAAGCTCCCCGCTCCTAAGTACGTAGTCCACCCGATCTACAAGAGCAACGACGCCAATACGATTGCGCTCACCACCGGCAACCTCGACGCTTCCATGAGCTTCGTGACCCGCATCTGGCGCAAGCGCGGCGTGCATACCTGGTTCAACGAACCTCCTTACTTTGCTCCGGGCGCCATGCCGATGCTCATGATCAACACCATGAAGGAACCGCTCAACGACAAGCGCTTCCGCCGTGCACTCGCGACGGCCATCGACTACACGGCTATCCGCCAGTTCGCAGTCTCGAACTACACTTCGACCTTGAAGGCCGGTCTTATCATGCCGACGGGTCTCGAAGGCAAGTTTATCAATGACGAAGATACGCAGAAGTACGGCGTGAACCTCGGCATTACCGACGAGGCCGAACGTCTGAACACGGTGAAGCAGATGCTTTCCGAAGCCGGTTTCAAGTCCGTGTGGAAGAAGGACGGCACGCTTGACCATATGGAAAACGCCAAGGGCGAAACGCTCCCGACGCTCTTCATCACTTCTCCTGCCGGCTGGACCGACTGGGAAGCCATGGTGACCATCGCCGTCGAGGGCATGCGCAAGGCCGGTATCGACGTGCGTGAAGGTTTCGTGGATGGCGGTCAGTACTGGCCTGCCAAGGGTACGGGTAACTTTGACCTCCTGATGGACAAGCCGTCTGCCGACGTTTCCCCGTCTCTCCCGTGGAGCCGCTTCAACGAAGTCATGTCCAGCCGCGACTGGCAGCCGCTCGGCGCCTGGGCCGGTACGAACATTGGCCGTTACAACCAGCCGGGTACGCCGGAATTCCGTCCGGAAGTGGATCAGCTTTTGTCTGCAATCCCGCTGATGACCGACGCCGAAGAAATCGCGAAGGCCTACCGCGAACTCAACAAGATCTTCATGGAAGACCAGCCCTCCATTCCGCTGGTCTACCTGCCCGAACAGTTCTACGAATTCAGCGACCGCGTGTGGACGAACTGGCCGACCGCCGAGAATCCCTACGCTCCGCCGCAGCTCCCGTGGATTGCCTCCGGCACCAAGATTCTTTGGAACCTCAAGCTTGCTAAATAGAAGGACGACCAATGCTTAAACAATATCCTATGTTGCGCTATGTCCTGCAGAAGGCGTTCTGGTATCTCCTGACGTTTGTTGTCGCTGTCGCGATCAACTTTACTCTGCCGCGTATGGGTGAGAACAACCCCGTGGACATTATCATGGGTAAGGCAGCCCAGGGCCTCTCGCCCGAAGAAGCCAAGCTCAAGAAGGAAGGCCTCCTCAAGGCTTTCGGTATGGCCGAACTCAACGACCAGGGCGAAGTCATTTACGACCCCGATGTCGACGAGAATGGCAACGTGAAGACAGTCAAGGTTCCGAAGACCGACGAGAACGGTGCTCCGGTGCTGAAGACGGTCGCTGTGCTTAACGAGGACGGCACCCCGAAGATGGAAGAACGCCAGAAGCTCGATGAAGCTGGCAATCCCGTGTTCGAGGAAAAGCCCGTGCTCGACGCCAAGGGCAAGCCGGTCATGGTCAAGGACAAGAAGACCAAGAAGAAGGTCGCCCAGGTCGAGAAGATCGCCGTGATGGAACAGGTCGCCGTTACGCGCCAGGACACCGTCATGGTGGAAGAGGTTGTGAAGAAGGCCGACCCGCGCCTCGCTTCCGGCTTCTCCCAGTTCCTCGTCTATATCAAGAACGTGTTCAAGGGTGACCTCGGTATTTCTTACAGCCAGTACCCGAAGCCGGTCGTCGAGATCATCAAGGAATCCGTTCCTTGGACGCTCCTCATCCAGGCTCCGACGATTATCCTCGGCTGGATTATCGGTAACCTTCTCGGTGCCTTCGCTGCCTACAAGCGCGGCATCTTCGACAAGGTGTTCTTCCCCTGCGCCATGTTCCTCAACGGTATCCCGTTCTTCGTGTTCGGTATGCTGCTTGTCGCTCTCTTCTCTATCACGCTTGGCTGGTTCCCCGCAATGGGCGCCTACAGCCCGGATATCACGGAACTCTCGTTCTCGTGGGGCTGCATCAAGAGCGTTGGCTGGTACTACATCCTCCCGTTCTTCTCTGTGTTCCCGATCCTTCTTTCGGGCCAGGCGACGGGTATGCGCTCCATGTCCATCTACGAACTCGGTACTGACTACATGAAGTACGCCAAGTGGCTTGGACTTCGCGAAGGCAAGATTATCAGCTACGTGTTCCGCAACGCCATGCTCCCGCAGCTCACGGGTCTCGCCCAGTCGCTCGGTACCATGGTGGGTGGTGCTCTCATTACCGAAATGATCTTCTCCTACCCGGGTCTCGGTATGGCGATGCTCACCGCTATCCAGCAGAACGACTACGCTACGATTCAGGGCTGCACGCTCATGATTTCGACCTGCGTGCTCATTGCGAACTTCGCTGTTGACGTTTTGATTGCCGTCTTCGACCCGCGTGTCAAGGCCGGTCTCCAGATGGGAGGTAAGTAATCATGGGAAAGCTTCTTAGAAATCTCCTCAAGTCCCCGATGTTCGTCATCGGTATCTCGATCTTCATCCTCACCCTGCTGATTGCGCTGCTGGGTCCCCTGTTCTACCATGTGGACATCAACGCGCGTGACATCGTTGCGGGCCCCTACGCGGGTTCCAGCGGCGACCACCTGCTCGGTACCGACCACCTCGGCCGCGACTACGTGTCCCTCCTGATCGAAGGGCTCCGCAGCTCGCTCTACGTGGGTCTCGTGGCGGGCGTCATCGCGACGACGATCGGTGTGCTCATCGGTCTGTTCGGCGGTTTCCGTGGCGGCTGGATTGACGAAGTCCTGAACATGCTCACGAACATCTTCATCGTGATTCCGCAGTTCGTGATCCTCGTGCTCATCAGCTCCGCCGTGAAGGATGGCCGTTCGCTTACGCTCATTGGCCTTATCATCGGCCTTACCGCATGGAGCTGGTCTGCCCGTGCCGTGCGTGCGCAGGCATCTTCGCTCCGTAGCCGCGACCACATCTCGCTTGCGAAGATCAACGGTGCGTCTACGCTCACGATCGTGATCAAGCATGTGCTTCCGTACCTGCTTTCGTACGTGTTCATGGTGTTCATCATGCAGGTGTCCTCGGGCATCCTTTCCGAAGCCTCCATCTCGATGATCGGCCTCGGTCCTCTGGATTCCACTTCCCTGGGTATCATCCTGAACCAGGCCAAGGACAACGGCGCCCTTTCGGACGGCATCTGGATTGCCTTCCTCCCGGCGACCATCATCATCACCCTCACGGTGTTTGCGTTGTTCCTGATCAATACTTCCATGGAAGGCGTCTTCAACCCGCGTCTGCGCAAGTAAGAGGTAAAAAATGTCTGACAATGTTTTTGAAGTAGAAAACCTGAGCCTTTATTACCTCGGCCGCTTCGGCGACAAGACTCATGCCGTGACGGATGTCTCCTTCTCCATGAAGCAGGGCGAAATCCTCGGCATCGCAGGTGAATCCGGCTGTGGCAAGTCCACGCTCGTTTCCGGCCTTATGGGCATGTGCATCCCGCCCCTCTACCCCGAAGGCAAGAGCGAAGTGCGCGTGAAGAACGGCGACAAGATGGAATCGCTCATGAACCGCAGCGTCGAGGACGTCCGCAAGAACGTGCTCGCCCAGAAGGTCTCCATGATTCCGCAGGGTGCGTTCAACGCCCTGAACCCAGTCCGCAAGATCAAGGATATCGCCGCCGACGTGATCGCAGCCCACCAGCAGCCGGGCAAGAAGCTCGACCACAAGGAAATCTACGACCGCCTTTGCGAACGTTTCGACCTGTTCGGAATGGACACGAAGCGCGTGCTCGATTCTTATCCTATCCAGCTCACCGCCGGTGAACGCCAGCGTTCCGTTATCGGTATTTCCACCTTGCTCAACCCGCAGATGGTGATTGCCGACGAACCGACTTCCGCCCTGGACGTGTCTACCCAGAAGGAAGTGATCAAGATGATCTTCGACCTTTTGGACAAGGGCATCTTCTCGACGATGATCTTCATTACCCACGAGCTTCCGCTCCTGTACCATGTGGCCGACAACATCGCCATCATGTACGCCGGTGAATTCGTGGAAAAGGGCACGGCGGAACAGGTCGTCAAGGATCCGCGCCATCCGTACACGCAGGCCCTCATGGGCGCCATGCTCAGTACGGAAGCGAGCCAGCGTGGCCGTCATCCGGTGGCCATCGAAGGCGCTCCCCCGAGCCTCAAGAACAAGATTGTGGGTTGCCGCTTCGCCCCGCGTTGCAGCAAGGCATGCCCCGATTGCAAGAAGAATACCCAGAATCTCCGCGTTGTCGGTGATCGTGACGTGAGGTGCGACTATGCTAAGTGATAAGCCCGTTGTATTTTCTGCCCAGCGCATCAGCAAGGACTTTGGTGCCGGCAAGACCCTGAAGACCGCCGTGAAGGATGTCTCGTTCAACATCTACGACGAAGAGTTCATCTCTATCGTGGGTGGCTCGGGCTGCGGTAAGTCCGTGCTCGCGAAGATCATGCTCGGCCTTTACCAGCCGACGCGTGGCCAGTTCCTCTACCGCGACAAGCCCATCAAGAACCTGAAGGACCACTGGAACGAAGTCCAGTCCGTTTTCCAGGATCCGTTCGGATGCTTCAACCAGTTCTTTACGATCCGTAGCCAGCTGGAAGACGCCCTGAACATCTTGAAGGTGAAGCCCAGCAAGGAAGAAGTCCGCCGCCGTGTGGACGAAGGCCTGCTGGCCGTGAACGTGGCTCCTGCCGATATCGAAGGCAAGTACCCGTTCGAACTTTCGGGTGGCCAGATGCAGCGTATGCTTTTGGCCCGTATCTTCGCGCTCCGTCCGAAGGTGCTGATTGCCGACGAAGCCACCTCCATGGTGGACGCCTGCGTGCGTGCCAACATCCTCGATTACCTCCGCAAGTTGAAAGACGAGCTGAAGATGACCGTGGTGTTCGTGACCCACGATATCGGCCTTGCGAACTACGTTTCTGACCGTATCTTCATCATGCACGACGGCAAGATCGTGAACCAGGGTACTCCGGCTGAAGTGCTCGACAACACGACTGAACCGCACACGCTCCGCCTGCTCGACGATATCCCGGAAGTCCACAAGACCGAATGGATCAAGAACAGCCACAGGAGCAAGAAGGGCTAGAGCCTATACCCTTTGAAGGAAAGCCGCAGCAAAACGCTGCGGTTTTTCTTTTTGGGTTGCAGGGCGTTCGCTTGTTTGCTATAATGGGGTACATGAAGAAGATTTTATATGTACTGATGGCGGTGGCCCTGGTGGGCTGCACAGATAGTGGCACGCAACCCGGATTCAAACGGACTACGTACGAATACGGAGCTTCGGGATTTGTCCAGCACGGATTCCTTTCCGCGCCGATGTCCGGGACGAAAGTCCAGATGGGAAACCGCGAGGCGCCCGACTACTGGATTGTCGACTGGAGCGAGTATGTGCCTGTCGATAGCGTTACCGGTGCTTACAAGATTGACACCAAGCTCTCGAGCGGCCTGGTGGAATTTTCCGTTTCGGCATCCGATTTTGTCAACCCGTACGACCACAACGTTGTCTATAACATGGAGCTGACTGCCGCGGCCGACCTGGAGAAGGACAACGTAGTCAACGTAAACTACCTGACCTCCCTTGCTGCGGAAATGACGTGGTCGTATATGGAGCGGGGCGCAGGATTCGAGGAAGCGAGGAACAAGGCGAATTCCGCAATTCTTGCGGCTCTCCACATGCCGAAAGAACTCGTGAATTTTGACAAGTATTCCCTGTACGGCGAAGGCGAAGGCGATGCGATGCTTGCCGCCCTCTCGATTGTCATCGAGAGGTACTACCTGGATTACTCCATGACGACTGCATGGGAGACCCTTGAAATAAACCCCGAGACGGGAAAGTTCGTCAGCCCGGAGGCGTTCCGCCGCTTGGCCGCGTTTGCTAACGGAATTATCTCCGATGATGGCGGAAAGTCCTATCGCGAGGCGATCGAGGCGAAGGCGCCTAAGGGCAAGGTGGGACATTTTGAAAAGTACCTGACCATGCTTGCCGTTTCGGATGGCGGCCCCGAATGCACCAAGTCGAACGAGGGCGAGATGAGGGATCTTGGCGAGAATTATACGTTCAGCGCGTTCAAGGTCCAGGTCTGTTCGGATTCGGCATGGCGCCCCGCGACGAAGGACGATTTCGATGTCGAGGATATCTTCAATCCGGATGTCGAGTACGGGACGATGACGGACCCGCGCGACGGCAGGACGTACAAGACCCTGGATATCGGTGGCCATATCTGGATGGCCGAGAACCTGAAGTATGCAGACAGTGCCGCCTCGGAAAACCTGAAGGGCCAGAGCTGGTGCTACGACAATGACGAGTCGAACTGCGAAGTGTTTGGTCGCCTTTACACGTGGTCGGCGGCGATGGATCTCGAGCCAGTCTACCTGGATTCCGTAGCGGACCTGACTGACAAATGGCGCGGAATTTGTCCGGAAGGCTGGTATGTGCCGGAACGTGAATTCGACAAATTGGACGGGAACACGACCTTTGCGTCGGCGTTCATGGCGCTGGGCACAAACGAAGGGGGCTTCTCGGTTATCCCGGCCGGTTACGGCGTTGCCGAATACGAGTATGATGATGACGGGGCCTATGTGTTTTTGGGAATGTCCTTTGAACGGATGGGCGAGTCGACCTTCCTGTGGACGAGCGACCAGCAGCCCTGGGGCGGTACGCGTTCGATGTACCTGAAAAAGGATAGGCTCAGCAACGAGCCGGAAAGCAGACACAATGCAGGCTACTTGCGTTGCGTCAAGGACTACAGCGAAGAAGACTAATAGCTGTTTCCTACTGAAAACGGAATATGGTGCTAAATCGCGTCCGGTGGGCGCGATTTAAAGTATATTCAAGGTATGGATATTCATAAAAGCGCTTCTAGAACCTATGTGGCGGTGTCTGCCGCCGTGTCTCTGCTTGCTGCCGGTGCGGCGGCGGGCCCCCTCGTGAACCAGCTGGGGTTCCATCCCGAGTCCGAAAAGATTGTCGTCTATCCCGGTAACGACGCGAACGGGCTCGAGGTCCGCGACCTGAACGGAAAGACGGTGCTGACGCTTGAGGCGCCCATGGTCTATGACTGGGACTATAGCGGCGAGGAAATACAGACCTTCGATATTTCGGCAATCAAGACTCCGGGAACGTACCGCCTGTTCCGTGGCGGCGTGTATGCGGGGTTGCCGATTGTTGTAGACAGCAATGTCTATGGCGACCTGGTGAAGGCCTCGCTCAAGTGGTTCTACTACCAGCGTTCGAGCATGGCGCTTGAGCCGCGGTATGCGGGCAAGTGGGCGCGTGCGGCGGGCCACATCGACGACAAGGTGATTATCTACGGTTCCGACAAGGCGACGGGCGGCAAGGGCGCCGGGAAGACCATCAAGTCGGACCGCGGCTGGTATGATGCGGGCGACTACGGCAAGTATATTGTGAACTCGGGCATCACCGTCTTTACTTTGCTCGAAGCCTACGAGAATTTCCCGAAGTATTTCGATTCGCTCAGTTGGAATATCCCGCGCGAGTTTGCGAAGTATCCCGAGATTCTCGAGGAAGTGCGCTACAACCTAGACTGGATGCTCACCATGCAGGACAAGGATGGCGGCGTGTACCACAAGGTCTCGACGCTCAAGTTCAGCGGCAGCGTTTCTCCCGAAAATGACACGGCTCCGCGCTATGCGATTATCAAGAATGTGACCGCGACTCTCGACTTCGCGGGCGTGATGGCGCAGGCGAGCGTGGTCTACCGCAAATTTGACAAGGGTTATGCCGACAGGATGCTCAAGGCGGCCGAGAAGGCCTATGCCTGGGCGAAGAAGAATCCGAAGGCGTTCTACAAGCAGCCTGCCGACGTGCAGACGGGCAGCTATGCTCCCGGCAACGAGGACGGCAAGGATGAATTCCGTTTTGCCGCCGCGGAACTCTACCGCGCGAAGGTTGCCGCGGGTGCAAAGTCCGACAAGGTGGCTGCCGGTTACCAGAACGATCTGAAGGCGAATCCGTTTACCCCCAATGGTGCCTGGTGGGGCGACATGAACATGATTGCCGCGTTCCGCGTGGCGCTCGATTCCGCCGACTTTGACAAGGACCTGGTGGCCGCTGCGAAGAATACGGTTATGAACGAGGCGAACAACCTCCGCGCCGTGGGCGACACGAGCGCTTACCGCCTGCCAGCATTCCAGTGGAGCTGGAACTGGGGCTCCAACAGCGCGATGGCGAACAACGGCATGGTGCTGGTGCATGCTTACCTGCTGACCGGCGACAAGAGCTATCTGGATGGTGCGCAGCAGTGCCTCGACTACCTGCTCGGCAAGAATCCGATGAATATTACCTATGTGACTGGATTCGGTTTCCGTAGCCCGCGCAATCCGCACCACCGTCCGAGCGAATCGGACTTCGTGGACGATCCGGTTCCGGGCATGCTCGTGGGTGGCCCGCACTTGGGCAAGCAGGATATCGACCTGGAAGGCAAGGAACCCTGGAAGTGCCCGAATTACGCCAGTGCCGAGAAGCCGGCGCTTGCCTACATCGACAACCGCTGCAGCTATGCGACGAACGAGGTGGCCATCAACTGGAATGCGCCGCTTGCATACCTCGCCGCGGCACTTGAAGCGATTTACAACAAGTAAAAAGCGAAAAAAAGATATATATTACGGGTATGAGTACGCCTCATGCCCGTTTTTTTCGTGGGAGGAGAAAAATGAAGAAGTTTCCGGCTTTTGTTTTTGCTGCCTTGGCGCTCGTGTTCTTGCAGGCCCCGCTTTTTGCGGCTGGTCTCGTGAAGCAGTCTATAGACACGACCGACGCGATGGCGACGCTTGACAATTTTGATCGCGGGTTCTATACGCCGCAAGTGCTGCACCTCAAACCCTCGGGCGGCAAGCCGATTGAAAAGCCGTGGGCGAAGCTTCTTCACTTGCGTGCGGAGATTTCGGAATTCAGCAGCAATGCCTGGCTTTCGATTGATACTACCGGCGGGAAGCGTGATACGGTGCGCGGAGTGAGCCAGGACTTGACCGAAGACGCGTTGAATGTGTTGCAGACGACGTTTGACAATATCCGTGCGAACAATGGCTTTGCGATTGTGCGCATCTGTTACGATCCGTGGTACAACGGGCGCAGCAACGTGACCCCGGCTCACGAGTGGGTGCTCAAACATGTGAAGCAGTTGGCGCCGGTGCTTTCTAAAAATACCGACGTGATCGTGGCGCTTGAGATGGGCATGCACGGTGCCTATGGCGAGATGCACAGCGATACGAACATCACCTACGACCGCGTTGCCGAAGCGACAAACTTGATGTTGCGTAATACTCCGCCTGAATTGAAAATTCTGACCCGCACAGGAAACTACTCCGCGAAGGTGCTCGGTTTTGACAACTGGGGAGTTGATTTCCATATCGACGGCGAGAAGTTTGCTGAAATCGCGAAGGCGAAAGGCGACACCATGTACCGCGTGGGAATGTTCAACGACGGCTATCTGGGAACGCAGTACGATTACGGCACGTGGGGCGCCGACTGCAAGACTTCCATCTGCCGCGAAGAAGGTGTGGCCTGGCTTGAAAAATACGGCATTAACACGCCATACGGTGGCGAGGCGCTTACGACGGCGGGCGGCTACCAGGTCATCAATACGCCAGAGTTTTTGGCGTACGAGGGCTTCCGCACGCATACAAGCTATTTGAATGTCCAGTGGAACAACAACCTGATTGACGGCTGGAAAAAATCGCATTTTGAATGGAAAGATTTTGAATATGACGGCTCGAAAATAGATTCATTGACAGGTTTCAAGTACGTCAACGACCACCTGGGCTACCGCTTTGTGCTGCGTGAATCGTGGCTGAGCGATACGGTAGGTGCCGACGGAATTTTGCGCGCGAAATTGCGCATCCAGAACGTGGGCTTTGGCAACCTGACGCGAAAGATGAAGGCTTCGCTCTATGTTCACGGAATGACTAATATCGGACCGCTAGATACAATCGCTGCACTCAATATCAATAAACCGCTTGAGCATGTCGATTTTATGAAGGTATATAGCCGTAAAATTGAAATCAAGGGTGCGGATACGGTGATGACGTTCGACGGAAACAACGAGCTTTCTATCGAGGCGGATGTGGGCTGTTTTTCAAACTGGTCTGGAGTCCGTTTGGATGTTGAATTAAAAGTTTGCAGTGAAAAGACCCCTGAGGATTGCATCCATTTTGCAAATAAAAATCCTTACGTGGGCAATTTAGAAAGCGATGCCTATATAGGAAGTTTTCTCATGGGAGAATGCGAACAGACAGGTCTTCCCCGCGTTCTTCCGTCGAGTACTGAGCAAAAGCAAAATGCCCCCTTCGTACAGAGGGAGCGCAACAGCGTGATTATCCGTGATGGCAAAAAGCGCTACAGGCTAAACGGCGCGAAGATGAAGTAGCCGCTACGGAATCGCTTCGAGAATCAGGTTGTTTGTCAGCAGTTCCGGCAATACTACCTGCTCGCTGGCGTTACCCTTCGGGTAAATTGCGTAGGCGGGCACGCCGGACTTTCCCATGCTCTTGAGGAGCGCGTTCACTTCGGGTGTTTCGCGGGTCCAGTCGGCCTTCATGCGGATAACGCCGGCGCTATCCAACTTCTGCAGGAGATCCTGGTCGCTGAGCACTGCGGCTTCGTTCGCCTTGCAGGTAAGGCACCAGTCGGCGGTCGCGTCGATGAAGATGGTCCTGCCGGCCTTCGCAAATTCGGCGACGAGTTCCGGGGAGTAGCGGTACCATCCGCCTTCGAGCACCTGTTGGGCCATGCGGACGTTGAAACGCTCGTCTAGAATCTTTTCGTATTGCGGTGCGATGTTGGTGAACCAGGCGAAGGCAAACGCGAGGGCGCCGCCGGTTAATCCCAAAACCTCGCTCTTGAAGTTCTTCCCTGGGGGGGCGATTTTGCCGATGCAAAAACTGAGGACGACGGTAGCGAGGATGAATCCCGCAAAGAGCGCGACGCCCATTCCGCCGGCCTGCTCGTTCACGATCCATAGGAGCCATGCGACGGTGGCAAGCAGCAGTACGCCCATCACTTTTTGCAGCGTGACCATCCACGGGCCGGGCTTCGGGAAAACCTTCAGCACGGCAGGGAAAACGCTCACCAGCAGGTAGGGGAGCCCAAGCCCGAGCCCTGCGGCAGTAAAGAACAGGAAGAGCACCGGTGTCGATGCGGTAAACGCGAAGCCCATCGCGGTCCCGAGGAAGGGCGCGGAGCAGGGAGTGCTCAGGAGCACGAGAAGCGCTCCGGTAAAGAACGCGCCAACGAGCCCCGCCTTGTGGCCGGCCTCGTCCATCTTCGTGGTGGCGCTCCACGGGAGCCAAATTTCGAAAACGCCGAAGAAACTCATCGCGAATGCGGTGAGGATGACAATCATGAAGGCGATAAAGCCTGGGCTCTGGAACTGCATTCCCCAGCCCGCGGCGCCGCCGCCGGCCTTGATGGCGGCTACGATTCCGGCGAGCACCCAGAAGCTGACGAGGATGCCCGCGGTCGTCGAAAGCCCGAGGGCGATAAGCTTGCTGCGGGATTCTCCTGCCTGCTTGATGAGGCTGAACAGCTTGAGCGAGAGCACCGGCAGTACGCAGGGCATGAGGTTCAGGATGATGCCGCCGAGGAACGCGAAGAACAGCAGGAGTGCCACGGCGGCGGCACCTTCCTTGCCAGCAAGGCCGTCATTGCCTGCAGCGCCTTTTAATTCTTGCGGTCCGTTTTCTTCATCGTTTTTTTTTAAGGGCTTTCCGATGCCGGCCTTGTTGCCGATGCGAATGTCCACGCTCGCGGGCGCGAGGCAGATGGAATTGTCGCATGCCTGGTAGTGGAATGTGGCGTTCGTAGTAAGGCTGTCGTAGCCGTCCGCTACGGCTTTCACGGGAATCTTTATCTGGAAGTGTCCCTTGAACACGAGATTCTCGAATTCAAGAACCTCGTTGTATTCCTTGATGGGTTCGGGCCACTGGGGCTCGCCGAACTCGATTCCGCGTGCGGCAATCTCCACGGAGGATGGTTTCAGGAATTCGTCGGCAGCGATGTTCGCGTTCACGTGCCAGTTGTCGGGAATCACGATGTCGATGGTGACGCTCGATTTTTCGGAAAGCTTTCCTGCAGAATAGTGCATTTCCGCTTCCGGGGGTTCCATGGCGTTCATGTTGAACTCCTGGGCGGATGCGGAGGCAACAACTGTTGTCAAAATGAAAACTATTGTTGCCAAAGGGCAACAGTTGTTTGCAAAATTTTTTTCTGCCTTGAAAAACGCACCGATATTCATAAATTTGTCGCTTACTATTGGTTTATGGACAATGACTAATCAAAATCTAGAAAAAACGAAGGCGCGGGAGTGGGTGGAGCAGGTGTGGAAAAAACACGGAGACATAATCTACAAGCTTTGTGCGATTAAATGCGCGAGCACCGAGGAGGCCAAGGACCTTTTCCAGACGGTCGCGTTGAAATTTTGCAGAAATGCCATGACGCTTATGTCGGGAGGCGATGCGTTGGGCTGGATCGTCAAGGTCCTGCATAATACATACCTGGATTCTGTACCCGCGCGGGACAGATTTTCCCCGATGTCGTATGTTGCGGAACGTAGGCCCGACTATGAACCCTTCCGGATGGAAGATTCTGCCTTTTTCAGCCCGCCCGGTGGTGCGGACGTCGCCTACCTGCTCGACAAGGTGTCACCCATCCTGAATCCGGTCGAAAAGATGATTCTTGACATGACCTTCCTGGGCGGAATTTCTACCGATATGCAGTGCAATATTCTTGGGCTTTCCAAGAACGCAATTCGCAAGCGCCGTTATTTCGCCCTGAAAAAGATACGAAACATGATGGAGGCGGATTCCGATGGGGCGCTAAATGACGCTACGGTCGCGTGAGGACTTTTTTGCCGCCCGATAAATTCGTATTTTTTATATCGTGCGTTTTTTAATATACCTATCCCTATTCCTCGGGCTGATTTCGTCCGCTATCGCCAGTGATGAGTGGCAGGGGTTCGCTGAACCTTTCCCCATAAGGGATGCGATCTTGAATGACGGAGCCCTGATGCTTGCGACAGATGGCGGCATGCGTTACAGGACTTCGGAAGGGGATGCCCTCTTTACGTCGGATAGGGGACTGGAGACATCCGTTTTTTATGGGGTTGCCAAGGTTGACGGGTATGTCTATGCCGTTTCGGAATACGGCCAGGTGGCGAAGTATGTCGCTAGTACATGGGTTGTCGTGAACCGCTCATTCCTTTTCAGGAAGTCGCGCGTGATTCCTGGCATGGTGGCCTCTGCCGAGAAAATCCTGGTGATTCCCTTCGAGGACGTTATCGCCTTTTTTGACGTATCGACCAACAACTCGATAATTTCTTTGGAGCGGGTGGGGGATGTCTCGCTTTCGATGTATCCTCCGGAGCGTATCGAAATTCGTGGGGACTCGCTGTTTGTCTCGACATTGCGCGGATCCTTCGTACGGATCATGGATTGGAAGAAGCTGGCCGAGGACAGGCGCCTGGCGGATCCTGATTCCTGGAGCCGGGTCGAAACCTGTGTCGCCTGCCGCGACTCGCTGCATGTGATTGTCGGTGGCAAATCCCTTACGGATTCCGTCCTGTTCAGGGACGGGGTTAGCCGCATCCGTTGGGTGCTCGAGGATAAGGACTATGCCTACCTTGTGGGGACTAACGAAATATTCAAGTACTCGAACGGACATCTTGAAGATATTACCAAGTATCAGCGCTACCAGCTGGGGCCTGCATACGAGGTGCAGCCGCTTGCGGATGGCGGTGTCATAGCGGCTTCTCCGTCGGGCAGGATTTCCCTGAGTGACGGTTCTATCTGGAGCGAACCCCTGGTCATGTTCAACGGGCTTGGCAACGAGCTGGAATCCTACGCTTACCGCATGAAGGTCCTTTCTGTCCTGGATGGCGGCATGCTGCTGTACCATGTCTGGGGCATGGGCCTTCTTCTCTATAGGGACTATGGGCAGAATTCCCACTACTTCCTGACTCCGAGCGTTCAGAGCTGCATGGACCAGTTTGTCGATAATTATTCGGTGACGGTCGGGACGACGGTCGCGCCCGATGGCTCCGGCTTTTTTGCAGGAATGTCGGTTCAAAAGGGAAATTACGGACTCCTGTACATGACGAAGGACGGCGACGTGAGTTGCGCGGCGGGAATCGGGAGCACGACACGTGCAGGTCCCTTGGTTGCAAGGCGAGACGGCTCCGACTGGGTCATCTATGTCTCGGCCCGTGAATCTTTCGATGTCTTTGCGACCGGAGCTCTCGATGTCATCCGCATACAGGACCCCTCCAAGAACGGGGGGAGGCTCGTGGGTGCCGAACGCAAGACCATAGCGAGCATCGACAACAGGACCCCGGTGGACCTGGCTCTCAACGAGAAGGATAATGTCCTTTGGCTGGTGACGTCTTCGGGAATCGGCTACATGGAGCTGGACAAGGATACGGTCCGCAAGCCGGTCTCGATGAATGGCCTCCAGGGCGCAGAATATACGTCGCTCGATCTGGACCCCCACGGCAACCTCTGGGTGGGCTCCTCGAACCGCGGTGCGTATCGCCTCGAAATTCTCGGGGACACGTTTGATACCTTGTCTGTAACCCAGTACACGTCGAAGAGCGGACTCTTGACGGACAACGTGACGGATATCGCCGTAGACAAGGTGCTTGGCATGGTATGGTTTACGCACGACAACGGTGTTTCTCGTTACAAGAGGAACGATCTCCGGGATGCGTCGACGTTCATGACGGATTCCGCGACGGCGAAGGTGAAGGTGTATCCGGTTCCCTTCAGGCCGTTTGTTTTCCCCTACGTAACGATTGACAATATCTCGGAAGGAGCCCGCGTCGACATCTACAACCGTGGCGGTTCGCTTATCCGGTCGTTTGCCGGAAAGGATGTCCATGGCGGCAAGGTGGAGTGGGACGGAAACGGAAAGAATGGCGCCCTTGTTGCTCCTGGCGTTTACTACTATGTTGTCCGGACCTCCAAGAAAACAGAAAAGGGAAAGTTTCTCATAGTCCATTGATGGAGGGCAGGAACATGCGTAGAGAAAAAATGACTGTTTCGCTGTTGGCTTTCTTGGCCGCGGCTTTTGCCCTTGTCTTGGCTGCATGTGCCGGCGAACGCCAGGGAGTCGTGTGTTCCGAAATCCAGTACAGGCTCGATACGCAGACGTATTCCCCGGACCAGCGTGCCTATATCGAGAACGAGCTTCGAGAATGCCGTGAGGAAGAAGCGAAGAAGCGCGGCGAGGATGCCCAGACAAGGCAGGGAATTTACGAACGCTATGCGGCGAGCTCCCAGGAGGGTTCTGCTGCGGGCGATTCTTCGAAGGGAGACATTTCTGTTTCGAAGGCGCTCCAGGATTCTTCGGGCGAGGAGACCGTGAGCATTTACGACCGTTACAAGGCCAACGGGACAGAACCTTCAACTGAGGGCGCTCCTGCCGCAGAAAATGCGCCGGCCGACACTTCCGCTGCCGATGCGGGCAACTTCCAGTAAGGCGGTTTCTGCTGATGGCGCGCATCCAGACACTCGCCGGAAAATGGTTCGAACCCGAATTGCCGGGGCGGCTGCTCAAGATCGCAGGCGACATCCGCGAGGCGGGCGGCCGCGCCTTCCTGGTAGGCGGCTGGGTCCGTGACGCGCTCCTGGGAAAACCCTGCCGCGACTACGACATCGAAGTCTACGACATGGCGCAGGATGCGTTGGTGCCTATCCTTTCGAAATACGGCCGCACGAACCTGGTGGGGAAGGCGTTCGGTGTCATTCACCTTGCCATGAAGGGACTCTCGTTGGACTTCTCGTTCCCGCGTACCGAAAGCAAGGTCGGCTACGGCCACCGCGGTTTTGTGGTGCATACCGACGAAAAGCTCAGTTTCAAGGAGGCGGCCCTTCGCCGTGACTTCACCATCAACGCGATGGGCATGGAGCTTCCGGAACTTACGCTCTGCGATCCTTACGGCGGCATCGACGACTTGAAGAAGCATACGCTGCGCCACGTGGGCCCAGCATTTGCCGAGGATTCCCTGCGCATCTTGCGCGGGGTGCAGTTCGCGAGCCGCTTCGGCTGCACGCTCGCTCCCGAAACCGTGGAACTCTGCCGCTCGCTCTCGCTCGACGACCTGAGCGTGGAACGCCTTTTCGAGGAATTCAAGAAGTGGCTTCTGAAACCGGGCAAGCCCTCTCTCGGGCTCCGCGCCTTCCTGGATATAAAGCTCGACGCCTATTTCCCCGAAATCCTCCCGTTCGAAGGCTCGTGGGAATCGCTCGGCGCCATCCTCGACAACATGGCGGAACTGCGCGACGCAAGCGCCCTTTCCGAGGCGCAAGCGATGGAGTTCGCGTTCGCATCGCTCCTTTGCGGTAGCCCCGCGACCTCGCTCAAGTTCCTCGAGCGCATTACCAACGAAGTTCACTTGCTGAAGGTCGTCCCCCCGCTCCTGCAGTCGTTCCGCACGCTGGATACTGCAATCGTGCAGGATGCGCCCGCCCTCCGCCGCCTCGCCGTAAAGCTTGACGGACTCAAGCTCCTGTGTTTGCTTGTGAAATGCGCCCCGCGCGAATACTTCGCTGGCGGCGCTCCCGCAGGTTCGGATTTCGCGGGAGAATTGTGGGAGGCCGCTTCCGGACTCGGCCTGCTCGAAAACGCCCCGCAGCCCTACCTCACGGGCAAGATGCTCCTGGACCTGGGTGTTGCGCCCGGCAGGCAGATGGGCGAAATCATCAAGCGGAGTTTCGAACTCCAGCTCGACGGAAAGATTGTAGACGTCGCGTCGGCCCTCGACTGGGCCCGTACGCAAGTGTCATTTTAAATTCTCGTTGATGTAAACCCTGGTCTTTTTTGGGGTGCAGTTTTGCTTGAGGGACTTGAGGAGTGGCACCCTGTAGACAAGCAGTTCCCTGTAGCGCTTGCTTTCGCCCAGATCCTTCAGGACGGCCTTTGCCAACAGCCTGCCGCACGGGGCCTGCATGTATGTCTCGAAGGTGTCGGGGCGGAAGTGCTCCTTGTTCCTCTCCATGAGGACATCGTATTTCCGCTTTTTTTCGCCCCAGGTGGAGAACAGCCGGAATGACTGCTTGAAACAGATAAAACAGATGACAACCTGCGGAACAATGAGCAGCTTCGAAATCTGGTAGAGAGGTGCGAGAGCCGCCGCTATTCCGCAAACAAGAAGCAAGAACGAGTAGGTGTTCAGGTAGATGAACCTAGAAGCCTTGTGCATCTTTTAGTTCTGGCTTGTGAATATGGCCTTGTAGAATGCATCCACGATTCTCTGGGCGTCGTCGTCGTTGTCGCAGGTGAGCAGCACGGATGTGGTCTGGGTGAACGATTCGTAGTACAGGCGGTAAGCCGGGCAGCAGCAACCGCAGGTCGCTTCCTTCAGGTAGCCGATTTCCTTCACGCTGCTCGGGAGCAGGTACTTGACGTGTCTGTCGGCATTGAAGCAGTAACAGCTGATAGTGTTCTTCACTTCGATAACGCGCTTGTCCGTGATGATGAGGAAGCCGTTAATTTTTGTTCCGAAGAGCCAGGCGAAGAACTTCTCGGCCCTGCCGAAGAATCTTGCTATGGGGTTTGCGCTGGAAGCCCAGAGCTCGGCTTCGATTTCCATGACAAGGGTCTCGCCTTCGTCGAGGACCAGGCCGGATTTGAGTTCTGCCATATAATGCTCCTATTGTCCCAGAAGGTTTATCCTCCCGAGCATAATAAAAAATATACGCTTTTTTGATGGAAAATGCACGTAGGGAGGGAATTTTTTTGTTTGTTTGGGGGAAATGGCTATTTCCAGCGGAACATGCCCGTAATGCCCGCGGGTACGGCGAACACGATCATCGGGATCTGGATAATCTCTACCGGCAAAAAGGCGAGCATCTTGCGCTTGGCGTGCAGCTTCCACGAGGCTATCATCAGGAACACGAAATCCACGACAATCTTTGGCCCGATGCTGAATGCGCACCACTGCCACGGGCAATCCAGAAAGGCGACACACCACGGGCTGATGAACATCCAGATGTAGTACGTGTAGATGAGCGTGAGCAACAGGATGTACGCCTTGCTTTCGTAGTTCGTGCCGTTGCTGCTCCAGCGTGCGCGCTGGTTGAATAGCTGCTTCCAGGTATGCACCGGCGCAGTCTCTATGACGGCATCCTTGTCCAGGTTGTAGCAGACCTTGGTGCCCGGGATCTTCATCATCTTGTGGATGAGCATGTCGTCGTCGCCGCTCGAGAGGTTTATAAGGTCGCCAAAACCGCCCACGGCAAAGAACAGGTCTTTCTTGTAGGCGAGGCATGCGGCGGATGCGACAATCGGGTGTCCCCAGCTGAATCCGGCGGCTTCCATCGCGGTGTAGCCGAGGGTTTCCAGTTTCTGGTACAGGTGTGGCATGGTGCGGCTGCCGTTGTTCTGCTTCGGGCCCTGTACGATGCAGATGCCGTCGACAAATCGCCCGGCCATTGCGGTAATCCAGCTCTTGCGCGGGATGCAGTCGGCATCCATCGTGAGGAGCACTTCGTACTTTGCAATCTTGAACGCGCTTTCGAGGGCGCGCTTCTTGGGGCTGGCGATTACGGGCAGGTCCTGCGGCAGCGAAAGCACGCGGAATTTCGGGTGTGTCGCGGCGAACTTCTCGAGAATTTCTTTAGTGGAATCCGTGGAGCGGTCGTCCACGCAGATGACTTCCCATTCGCCCGCATAGTCCTGCACGGCGAGGGCTTCGAGCGTGCGCTGCGCGAATTCCTCCTCGTTTCGCATCGGTACCACAACCGTGACGCTCGGGGTGGCCTTGGGGCCCCTGTAGCGGTGCGTGCGGATAACCCCTATTATGAAGAATAGGAACAGGAGCACGTAGAGTGCGGTGAGGCATGCGACAATGATACCGCCCATGTGCGGAAATGTAGAAAATTCTATATTCTCCGCCATGATTCACCCTTCCGCATTCGTCCACCCGCAAGCCAAAGTCCACGAGACGGCCTCCATTGGCCCATGGTGCCTTGTCGATGCCGGTGCCGAAATTGCAGAAGGCGTGGTGCTCGAATCCCGCGTGCACGTGTACGGTGGCGCCTCCGTCGGCAAGGGGACGCATGTCTATGACGGTGCCATTCTCGGTGCCCCCCCGCAGGATTTAAAATATGCGGGCGAGCCGACCCGTCTCGAAATAGGCGGAAACTGCACCATCCGCGAGTACTGCACGCTCAACCGCGGCACTGTCCAGGGTGGTGGCTGTACGCGAATCGCAGACAACGTCCTGGTCATGGCCTATTCGCATATCGCGCACGACTGCGACATCCGTGAAGGTGTCGTCATCGCGAACGGCTGCCAGATCGGTGGCCATGTGCGTATCGGCGAGTATGCGACGCTCGGCGGTGTCACCGGGATCCAGCAACGAAACCAGGTGGGGGCCTATGCCTTCGTGGGCGGCACGCACAAGGTCGACCGCGACGTCCCTCCCTGCACCAAGGCGTGCGGCAGCCCCATCCGTTATGGCGGGCTCAACCTGCATGCGCTTCGCCTGCATCCGGACCTTTTTCCCCAGGAGCGCGTCGATGCACTTTCCCGCGCCTACCGCGAACTCTACCGTAGCGGCCGCCCCGTCGCCGAAGTTGTGGAAGAACTGAAAAAAGGCCCGGAACCTCTGTTCCAAGCCTTTTTCGACGAGCACTGGGGCGGTTCTCTCGTTCGCCCCTGACACCCGTTAAAAACTATTCCTTGTCCAGCGCCAGAGCCTTGAGGATCTTGGGGTACCATTCGTCGGTGCTCTTGTCGTAAATGTCGAACCCGACTCCGGTAAAGCCCCAGATGTGCCACGAATAGCCCAGCTGGTTTGCGACCTGGACAATCGCCTTGATGTACGATGCCCTGTTCGCGTCGTCCTGGCCGTAGGCTTCGCACCTGGAAGAGGCACCGAACTCGCCGATGTTCAGCGGGATGTAGGTCCCGTTCTTGCCGGGGAAGTACTTCTTTGCCATGCTGATGTAGCTCTTGAGGTCGCTGACGATTTTGAGGGCCGCTTCCTGGTCATTGGACTTCCACAGCACGCCCTTGGAGCAGTCCGTATTGTGGCCCTGGTGGCTGTAGTTGTAGGGCTCGTAGTAGTGGCCGTCGATAATGATGTTGCTGTCCTTGATGTCGGCAAATGCGTCCATCTTGTCGAACTTGCCCCAGTTGCCCGGGTCGATCATGATGGTGCGGCCGGGGTTGGTCTTGCGGATAATCTTGATGGCGCTGTCGGTCATCTGCGCGAGGTAGGCATCCGACTTCTCCCTGGATTCGTTCAGGACCTCGAAAATGAGCGAGTCGTTGTCGAAATCCTTGAATTCCTCGGCGATGTTTTCCCAGATGCCGTAGAATGCGGGGATGTACTTCTCGGGGTCGGCGTACAGCTCGTTGAAATGGTGCTGGTTGATGATGACGGGCATGCCGAGGCCGTTTGCAATCTTGATATGGCGCTTTACGCCCTCGACGCGTTCCGGCTGCAGGGTGTAGGGCGGCTCGTGGAGCGCGGTCTGGTTCCAGCGGACGGGCAGGCGGATGGACTGGAAGCCAGCGTCCTTTGCCTTCTGGAACCATTCGTCCTCGATGTGGTTGCTCCAGTTGTCGTCCAGGTAGTCATAAACCTTGCCTTCGACAAAGCACCAGTTGGTTTCCTCGCCTTCCGGGCAGGCCCTTGTCGGGTCGACGCCCGATTCCCAGGAGTTGCCGAAGTTGATGCCGTGGCCGAGCATCTTGTTGACCTCGATGGCGCGGCTGTAGTTGGGGAGGTCGTCGCTTTCTTCGGCCGAGGACTCTATGTCTACGCTCGAAGAGGAGCGCACGGACGTCTTGCTGGAGGAGGATTCCTGATCGGATGACGGGTTGGACGACTCGTCGTCACATCCTTGCATGAAAAGCGCTGCCGAAAGGGCGAAAGCAATGTAAATAAATTTTTTCATAAAGATAGCCCTAGTCCATTGTGGTGGTGGTCTACTATAAAACTAGTTTTATTTTACCTGTTTTATTTGCCTTTTTTTCCATTTTTGTTTACTCCCGAAACCATAATTCCTTTCTCGGTCTGCATCGATAAAGGCTTGAAAGAGCTATTTTTAGGGCTGAGGCTTTGAAATATGGTCGTTTTCGGAAACTAGCTATCCAAAAAAGATTATATTTTAGCTCCGTCTGTATTTGGAGACTCCTTAAGGTATGAAACATATGAGAATCTCGTCTTTACTGAAGTGCACTCTGGGTGTACTTCTTGCCGTTTCTTTGGCAGATGCGGCCCCTTTCAGCAGCTATCGTGACCGCGATGCCGGGCGTTTTGTTCTTAAAGAAGGGAAACCCTTCCGTCCCGACAAGGATATTGTCACAGTTGTGATGCGTGAAGCTATTCCCCGCGGCGGTGGATATACCTACCAGTATCCGCGTGAAAACCCTGAACCGGTACTCACGGACAAGTATGCCATGGAAGGCGCTCTTTCCATGGAAATTGAACTTATCGCAAGCGACTATTCCGGTGTTGCCATCTGTATCGCGGGTTCCGTGGACCTGACTCCCTATTTGGAAGACGGCGTCCTCGAATTCTGGATCAGGGGCGAAAATGGCGGCGAAAATGCCCTGTTCGTGCTGGTCGATGACGGCGTGAAGAGCGGTGGCGAATCCCTCCAGGTGAAGCTGCGCTCCACGAGCCTGGGCGAAATCGGTAAGGATTGGACTCATTTCAGCATCCCCCTCAAGCTGTTCGGCAACACCGGTGTGTACTGGGATGCCAAGAACACCCGTGAAGTGAATATGCCCTTCAACTGGGCTAACTTCAAGGGATTCCGTATCGAAGTCCGCAAGGATGAGAACAAATCCTTCAAGGTCTGGATCGACGATGTTGTCATCAAGAAACATGGCAAGGCTTACGAAGGCCCGGCCTATTACCCGTTCCGCAACGAGATTTAAGAGGGTTTTATGCGTAATTTAATTGTTGCTATGTTGCTTTCTTCCTCGTTCCTGCTTGCCCAGGAAGCCGAGGAATTCGATGCTGCTGAAGCTTACGAGACCGAAGCTCCCGCAGTTGAGGAGCCCGCTGCTGAAGAGGCTCCCGAGGCTGTTGCCGAGGCCGAACCCGAACAGGCGGTTGAGGCCGCGCCCGAAGCCGAACCTGTTGCCGAGGCTGAACCTGCACCTGAAGCCGAACCTGCGGCACCTGCCGAAGAGGCCAAGGCTGCCGGTGCTGCCGTAGAAACGGCTCCTGCTAAGGAACCTTCCATCGCCCCGGTTTACGTGCCCAAGGGAATGACCTCGGAACAGCGCGTTGCCGCTATCGAGGAAAACCTCGACACGCTTGCCAACAATATGGAATCGACTTTGATCGGCAAGGACGACGCCCCGCTCGCCGTTTCCGGTTACATGGCGTTCCGCGTCAAGAACTTCGACTATACCGAGATTGCCCCGGTATACGGCGACGACAAGGCCCGCACCCTTGTGGACGCTACCTTGAAAATGAACATGGTCCTCATGCCGAACTCCTACATGACGCTCTGGACCAACATGACGTTCCCGTTTGACCTGACGGGCCTCTACACCAACTACCTGGCCGAACATCCGAACACCAACCCCAGCTACCACTGGGAACGCGTGCCGTTCGACCACAACAGCGACTACACGCCGGCTTCTGTCGAAGAAGAAATGAACTTCGGCGTGGATATCCGTTCGTCCGTGTTCGGTGCCTACGTTACCGCGGGCGGCGTGATCTGGGCCTGCGCTTCTCCCCTTACCATGTGGGAACGCGAGACGATGCCCCGCTTCGCCTGGCAGTACGAGACCTTCGAAGAAGAAAAGACCGTTTCTACCTACTATAAGGAAAAGTCCTTCAAGCCTGTCAAGGAAGGCGGCCGTGCATTCTGGACGAACCGCTCCTTTGGCGGTGTCTTCATGAACGTGTACAACATGCCCTTCGGCCTCATTGCCCAGGCGATGATTTCTCAGCCCAAGGATATGGATGCCGGTACCCGCGACGGTCTGCGCCTCTACGGCGGCCAGCCCAGCGAACTTGAAATGGACGGTAACTACGACTTCCGCGGCGATGTCTACCATGCAAGACTTGCGAAGACGAAGCTCTTCGACGGCATGACGCTCGGCGCCAACTACATGGGCGTGTTCTACGACAAGGGCCTTATCGACGAAGACGAATTCGCCGGTTCCTGGACGAAACTCAAGTTCGAGGGTGAACCGCATTTCGAGAACAACCAGATCGTGACGATGGATATCAAGGGCAACATCAACCCGAAGTTCTACTTGATGGCCGATGTCGGCTTGAGCTGGGATGATTCGACCCTCTTCCATAACACTGGCAACGAGAACAAGCGCACCTACAACCGCGATTCCAGTTCTTCCGCTACGTCCAGCCCGGGCTTCGGTATCTACATCAAGATCCAGGACAAGCACCTCGAATGGTTGCCGACGACTGTCGAAGCCGTCTACTTCTCCAAGGACTTCTTCTCCCCGTACGGCATTACGGATCCGTCCCGTTTCCGCAGCTGGCGCAAGGACGAGTTCTACCTGAACGGCGGTTCCCTGCGTTACGGCCCCAACATGGCCGGCGTGAACCTGAAGTTCGAACCTGAATTCAGCCGTGGCCGCCTGGGCGTGCAGTACGGTCAGCACCGCCAGGTTGCCAAGGGCAAGGACGTGTTGCTGTTCAACTACCGCTTGAATGGCCGCAACATGTGGGAAAGCTCGAACTCCTGGACCAAGTACAACGCCCTCTTCTGGGCGGACTCGGGTAACTCCACTGCACCCAACGGCTACGTGAACCGTGCCGGCGTGCTGACCCCGTCCCGCAAGATGGAACGCCAGCGTGGCGGCCTCTATGGCGGAACCTGGGAACTGTGGGAATCCTTCGTTGCTTATGAGAATGCCAACCAGCTCAAGACAGAGACTGTTCCGGAACATGTCAAGTGGTCGACTTACCTTTCCATTGACGGTGGCTACGATATCGGTCACTGGGTCGGTACGGACCGCAACCTGATGATGGCCGGCTACGTTTCCATCTCGGGTATTTCCAAGACGTTTGCCCCGATTGCCTACAGCGACGAGCAGTCGGACATGATGCTGTGGAGCTTCTACGGCCTGTTCGAGCCGACTTTCGCACTGACCCCGACAATTCACCTGGTCGGACAGGTCGGCTTTGAAAGCTGGAGGTCCCAGTATGGCTATACCGTGAAGGACGAAAACGTGAGAGTTGACGGTATCAACGGTGCCGGTGCCTATGGCAACCTGATCCCGGCAAACCAGACGACCTACGAGAAGGCGCCCCTCAGCTATTATCAGACGGCCCTCGGTATCGGTTTCGACTGGGACTTCTCCGCCCGCGCCGGCTTGCACATGCGCTACAAGTGGGCGACCCATACGGACAACTACGTTCCCGAAAACAACTGGAGCGGTCACTTTATCACTGCCGAAACAAAGGTTTGGTTCTAAGGGGTCAATGGTATGAAAATGATGTATAAAATATTGTTATCTCTCCTTGTCACTGCTTCTGTCGCGTCCGCCGAGTCGGACTACGAGATGAACCAGCTGTTGAAAGCGAAGCAGGATTCCCTTGAAGCAAAACGCGGCCTTGAAATAGGCGGAAGCGTCAAGGGCATACTGGTCAATTCCTACATGTCTTCTGACCAGGAAGTGGCCGAAATCAACAAGATGCCCAATGTGGAGCGCTCCCAGTTCGTGACCGCCGATTTGGATTTCCATTTCCGCCCTTACGATGCTGCACGTTTTAACATGATTCTCCGCTTCCAAGCGGGCATGCAGAACTACTTTGCGAGTTCCGCGAAGAGCATCTCGGTTGCCTGGCTGAATGCCGAAGGCAACGTCGGCAAGGACTTCTACTGGGTGGTGGGTGACTTCCGCCAGCAGTACAGCCCCCTGACCCTGTATTCTCCGACGGGTATCGACGGTCTCCTTTACGAACCGATGATTTTCACCAGGGGTCGTGACATGGCGATGAGCGATGCCATGATCGAAGGGAACCAGCGTAACCTCCAGGGTGTGAACCTCCAGTTCCGTCACGATTTCGGCGGCATGGCCGGTGAAGTCCGCGCTGAAGGCATCTTCGCCCGTCTCCGCCGCGTACAGCTGCTCGACTTCTCGGGCGCCAACGGCAACCTCCTGCCCAATGGCGGCAACCCCCTTCTCAATAACGGCATGACCTATCCGGGCTCCTACCAGTCCGCGAACATGGACAAGTGGCTGCTGAGCGGGAACATCGAGTACCTGCCGGTCAACAAGAACGTCTTTGTCGGCCTTACCGGCATGTTCGTGTTCGACGACAGCGCTTCGTTCACCCTCACCAAGCGTCCCGAGTACCAGGAATTGATTGTTGACGGTCAGCTGCAATATGCGAACGAAACCGAAGTGGTGGACCGCATCAACAACCCGACTTCGTTCGATGCTGGCGAATACAAGGACGCCTTCATCAACCCGCTCGAACTTGAACCGCAGCGTACGACCATCATGGGCGGCCGCGTCGGTGCCGATGTGGCGGGCATTATGGGCAACAAGGACCTGACCTTGGATGTGATGGGCGAAGTCGCCATGTCTAACGACAAGCTCTATGAATATGCGGTGATTACCGACGAAGCTACGGGCGCCGCCACTGTCCAGAGGAACGAGATCGACGACAACGGCATGGCTATCCTCGCTACGTTGAATGCAGGGTACAAGCTGCCGATGGGTCTCGACCTGCAGCTCTCCGTGAACTACCTCAAGAACGACAGCAACTGGTACAACAACCTTGCCCAGTCGCCGCAGTTCTTCGCTTCGCGCATCCTGAACACGGACAAGGACGGGAACACGATCCGCTACGGCGTGAACTCCCCGCTGTACTCCACCTTCGGTGCCCTGTACTACTTCGACCCGAAGTTCACTCCGGTTTCTACCCAGCTCGCCAATACCGACGACCCGACAATCAAGGGTCAGACCCAGAGCTACAACATCGCTCCGTTCAACAAGAACTCCTGGAGCAACTACGTATACACCCGCAAGGAACTCATGCTGATGAGCTCGATGCTTGATCCGGCGGTGCAGATGAGCCTGCCCAACGGTCTTGCGACTCCGAACAGGAACGGTATCAAGGCCGATTTCAAGGTCGGATTCAAGGACTTCGTGGAAGTGGGCGGCTTGTTCTCGATGCTCAACCAGGACAAGAGCGACAACATCCTCATGAAGGAAGCCCAGTTCATGGAATACGGCGCCGGCCTCAAGTTTGACGTCTTCAAGATGCTGAAGTTCAGCCGTCCGCTCGAACTTTCCGGCAGCTACAAGCACTCCGTAAAGACCCAGGAACTGACGGACGAGACCAAGGCGGCCTTTGCTGCTAACGAGGGCCTCCCGGAAGCTTACAGGGCATCTCTTGTTGCCGACAAGGGCGAACTGGTCCTCGACTTCATCAACGCGGGCCTCTACGTCCAGTACATGCCGCGCCTTGGATTCAGCGCCGGTTTGCAAATGATCGACATGACCCTCGATGCCGTGTCTTCCATGAAGTCGGCTCCGGGCTATGTGACCCCGTTCATGAAGGGCAAGCAGATGCAGTGGATGGTCGGCCTCGACTACACTGTGGGTGACGGTGTCTACCTCGCCCTGAACTACGGCCAGATTACTACCGAGAACACCTACAACACTTCCTCCGGGGCTGCCGGAAGCAACATGCCGGACTATGCCGATATCACGGTGAAGGATGCTGAGGGTAACGTTACTGGCGTTGTTCCTGAATATACGCACAAATTCTCCCAAGCTGTGGTTCAAGCAGTCTTGAACGTCAAATTTTAAGGGGGACGCAAGATGAAATGGTATAACGATATGTTTAAGATGACCTCCAAGATTTCGCTTCTCCTGTGCGGTGCCATGGCGTTTGCTTTCGCCGAGGATACCACCTTGGTGCAAAAGCAGAAGGACCTTGTCGGTACGCTTGATTCGCTCAACGCCTCCGTGATGGGGCTGCGCGTGGGCGGTACTGCCAAGGCTGGCGTCCTCTCCTCTACGATGAGCTCCGACCAGTTGATGAATGGAATGGATGCTCGTGAAAACCAGGCGTTCTCCGATGTGAACCTGGTTGTCAAGGCGCGTCCGAGCGAAGAGACCGAAGCGAAGGTCGAGCTCCGCCTGCATAAGGATTGGCAGACTGCTTACGAAGAATCGGTGAACCCGGCTATCGGCCACTGGTTCAGCTACGACGGCAAGATCCTGAACAAGCATGTCGATTTCAATTTGGGCTACATGCGTGTCGGCTACACCCCGCTCACGATCTATGTGCCCCAGACAGAGATCCTCCAGGAACCGGAAATCTTCGCATCCAAGCGCGTCGAGGCGCTCGCCTTGCGCTCCCTGGATACGACTTCCAACCGTCTGTTGCAGGGTCTGAACTTCAGGTACAATAGTTTCGATCTCGGCCCCCTTTCCAATCTCTATGTGCAGATGACGGGTGCCCGTATCCGTAACATCGCGAAGAAGAATGACGAAGTGTTCTTCGACTTCGACTGGAGCGACCGCTACCTGTTCGGCTCCAACCTCGGTGTCGAAGCGTTCGGTATCACTCTTGGCGGAAACTTCGTCTATACGTTCGACCGCGAAAAGAGCTCCCGCTCCCGCGACGACTCGCATATCTCGGCGCTTTACTACGAAGACAACATGATCTATTCCGGAATCTTGAATTATGATTCCAAGGATTTGATCATGGGCGGCGCCCTGCATGCAGGACTCAAGTCCGAAGTTGCCGGATCCCGCTGGACCTACACCGAGGATGCCTACCGCCAGGATACTGTCGAAACCCTGAGCGTCATGGGCCAGAGCTATGAGAAGTTCGACGAGAACGGCTACATCCGTGACGATACGAACGCGGTCGCCTACGATACGCTGTTCTACGTCTTCAAGAACAAGATGCTCGAATACAACTGGCACAAGAGCAAGATCGACGAACGCAAGGGTATGGCCATCAACGTGACGCCCTATGTGAACGGCAATATCGCGAAGATCAAGTTCGATGTCCAGGGTACCATCGTGATGAACGACGAGGAATTCTGGTCTGAACAGGCTGCATCCAGCTACTACGAAGGCAATACCTCCATCCTGAACGGGGATGCCTTGATTACGGGTGCGAACGAAGCTGTCGTCGAGCGTTTCCGTTACGGAAGCCTCGAAAACATGTACTTCTCCATCTACAACACCAACGTGCTGCAGCAGCAGAACTTGATGAGCAAGAACGAAGGTACAGCAATTCTTGACGAGGGCGATCCCGACCACAAGAGAAAGGATTCCTACTACACCTTCGGCCGCCTGAACAACAACTACAAGCTGGGCCACTTCTACAAGAACGGCTACAATGCGGTTGCCTACAAGTATCAGGAATACCTGGCCGCGAAGGAATTCGTGGATCCGTCCGTGAATATGGCGATGCCCATGGGCCTTGCCACTCCGGACCGCAAGGGCTTTGCCGTCAATGCGAATGTCGGCTGGAACGATGCCGTGACCCTGAACCTCCGCTTCTCGAAGTACAATGCGGAAGCTTCCGATAACGACTTCACGACCTACGGCTTCGGGCTCGGCTTCAATGCCGCACCGCTCCTTGGCCTTGACCGCCGCCTGATTCTCCAGGGCTCCCTCGAGAACAGCGAGGAATCCGCAAATCTCAACCGCAAGGCATCCCGCATCGTGGGCGGCCTCACTGCCGACGTCTGGGGTCCGTTCTCGATCCTCGGCGGCTTGCAGATGCTTACGAAGGAATTTGGCGACAACGGTCTTGCACTGAACGAAGCAAGGACGGTCGTTGTTAAGGACGTTAACGAAATGCTCGCCATGGGCGGCCTCCAGATCAAGCTGGCTGCCGGCGCGACGCTGGATTTGCAGGGTGGCCTCATGACCAACAAGGTCAACTACATGGTTAACGGCATTGCCGAAGATGGCGTGACGCCGTTCTCCGTACCTGCGGAATTGAGCTTGGACAAACTGTTGCTCATGGGCAACGTTACGATTTTGTTCTAGGAGATGGATATGAAAACGAAATTTAAACTTGGTCTAGGTTTGGGCGTGGCTCTGGTGCTTGGAGCCTGCTCCGCAGATAGCATCGACGCCCCCATTTCCGAAAACTGGCCCGATGACTTTACAGTGGCGGAATATGCCAGGGCGAACCCCGACTTGGCTACCTATCAGTGCATTGCGGCCGTCGCCGATTCCAACAATGCCTATATGGAAGTGGCTCGCAGCAAGATGATGGATTCCCTGATTGCCGCCGCTGCCGAGAAGAACGCACCGGAGCCGGTGACCGCCAAGGACTCTTCGAACGCGAAGAGCAAGGTGGCTAAGTTCACGATTACCATGAATGACGAAGCGGCCGTGTTCTTCGATGACGAAGCTTCCGTCAAGGCCATCTTTACGGATTACGCCGGTCTCGACGAGGAATGGTGGCCTGGTCTTCCCGCGCTTATCAATGGCGTCATCTCCGTTGACCCGGAAACGGGGGACACCACGCTGAATCCCGATGGCGCTCGCGCCATGGAATACCGCGCTGCCTTCAAGAACTTCCACCGCTACGGCTTTACGGCTACCCAGGACCTCGCGTTCCTCAAGACCGTCAAGGTCGATTCTAGCCTCATCGAGAAGCAGTACATCATGGCTGGCCGCTACGAGGGCCGCCCGTACCGCTTCTGCCACGATGGCGAAGCCAACATCAAGAAGCTCGATGTCCAGGTGGAATACGATACCATCCCGAACGGAATCAAGACCTACGTGTTCAAGGATACGATCCTCCTGGTCGAAGCGGAAAAGTCCACATGGAAGTTTGCGCTTTCGAACGGCGACACTTGCGTGTCCGAGCAGGCTTGCGGCAAGAAGATCGAGGCGGATACCTCGCTGAGCATCATCGACACCATCAAGCCGCCTCCGACCGAGAAGCAGGATTCTATCAAGGTCGATTCCATATTTACGGATAAGATAAACAGGAAGACGACCATGAAGCCGATGAGCGAGAACGCCGTGGCTCCTGCAGGAAACAAGGACCGCGTGTGGGATTTCTCCGCCGACCTGTATTGCAGGAACGAAGCCGATTGGGAAATTTACTTGATCGAGAATCCGTAGAGAGGTTATTATGAAGAAGATGTTTTTGCTTGCTGTTGCCGCCCTCGTAGCCGCCGCTGTGGCAGCCCCGTTCAGGGTGGTTGGCTATTTCCCGTACTGGGCTCAGTTTAGCCAGTTCATGCCGAAGGATGTCCGTTACCAGTTCGTGACGCATATCCATTACGCCTCCTTGGCCCCGGCCGAAGACGGCTCGATTGCCTTTGCCGACGACACCGACGCTCCCCAGTTCGAAGAACTTGCGAAGAGAGCCGCCGAGAACAACGTCGCCCTCATCGCATCGATCGGCGGCTTTGAAGTGGAAGGTAACCTCAAGGCTATTGCCGAGGACGATTCCAAGCTTTCTGCGTTCTGCGACGCTGCTGCCGAATGGGTCGAGAAGTACAATCTCGGCGGTGTCGAACTTGACTGGCAGAATGCCACGGCCGACGATGCCGCCGCTCTCGGCAAGTTGGTTGGCGCCCTCAAGTCCAAGCTTTCTTCCAAGGAAGTGGCCGTGCTGACCTATTCGAGCTCCATGGATGCTTACTCCGACGCCCTGAACCAGGCCGACTATGTCGTGATGATGGTGGGCGACCAGATGAGCGAATCCGAATCCTCCGTCAAGCCGAACCTCTCGAAGCAGGATATCGAAGGCGCTGTTTCTAGCCTTGCCGGCAAGGGCGTTTCCAAGGACAAGATTGTCCCGGTCGTGACCCTTTACGGAAAGTCTTTTGCAGGAGCCTCGGGTCTCGGTTCGTCCCATCAGGGTATCGGCAGCGGCAACGAAGGCTTCATTCCGTACAAGGAACTCATGAAGATGTTCGAAGCGCCCGACTACAAGGTGTCGTTCGACGAGGCCTCCGCCTCGGAAGTCGCCGTGAGCGACGGCGAAACGATTGTGTTCTCGGGCATTCCTTCGCTGAAGGCCATCTGTGGCATGGTGAAGGAAGAAGGTCTTGCTGGCATTGCCGCCTACGACCTGAGCCAGGATCATAAGGAAAGCATCGTTTCCCTGATGGTCACGATAGGCTTGCAGCTTCGTCCCGGGGTGGATTACTCCGGAAAGAAGAAGAAATAGGCGGAAAAACGCGCTGGTTTAGTGTGAAAAATCACAAACTATTGTAAAAATTCGAATTTTCCACTTTTTTTTCTTCGAAAAGAATATATATTTAACCACAAACACTTTTCCCGGTGTCGGGAAATAAAAAAGAGAGAGATACTATGAAAAAGCAAATCTTTGCAACAGCAATCGCGTCCGTTGCTTCCCTTGCAATGGCGCAGGGTGCGGTGAACACATCGCTCTGGTTCAACGGTTCCGATCAGCAGGTGGCCACGGGCGGTGACTGCGTCTATGAATACCTGGAATGTGAAGAAACCACCATGGGTTACTGGTACGACTACGATGACCGTAAGAACGACAAGGGTGGTTCCTACGCTATGTATCCGTACGATACCACGGGTTACTATGGCTCCTTGATCGCTCCGGAAATCGAAAACCTCGGTTACGTGACCATCAAGTACCACCTGGAAGACCCGACCACGACCGGTCAGACGGCTGAATACCCGTACAACTTCGTTGGCTTCGGCTTCAACCTCGTTAACGGTGCTAAGGATCCTCTGGACATCACCGCTGCCGGTGGTCTCTGTGTCACTTACACGGCTGACAACGCTGTTACCCTCGAAATCGCTGAAAAGACTTCCGGAGACGCTTCCTGCTCCGTGACGCTCACCAAGGCTACCTCTCCGACGCTGGTCGACAAGGCCATCGCGGACTTCAAGCAGCCGACTTGGGCTCCCGCTGCCAACAAGCTCTCTTCCTGTGCTGACGCCTTCGCTGCCGCTCAGTCCGTCAAGTTCAAGCTCGACGGTGGTGCTTCCGTGGCCGACGGTCAGCTCCGTATCTTCGAAGTTGGTCCGAAGGGTACCTGCACGGGCGCTGGCGCTATCGCTGCCGAACCGGCATTCGTTTGCCTCTCTGATGGTGACGGCCACGCCAAGTGCGAAGGCGCTTCCATCAAGGCTGTTGCTGCTGCCCGCAGCGTGAAGGCTATCGTTGCTAACCGCACGCTCTCCTTCGCCGGCATCAACGATGGTATGTTCGAAATCGTGAGCCTCCAGGGCCAGGTTGTGAAGAGCGGCAAGATCGCTTCCTCCATCAGCCTCTCCACCCTCGACGCTGGTGTCTACATGGTCCGCGTGTCCGGCAAGGCCGTTCACATGAGCCAGAAGATCCTCGTGAAGTAAGTGATTTAACTTACAGGATTTCTAAAAAAAGAGGTCCCCCTTAGACGGGGCCTCTTTTTTTATATATATTATGGAAAATTTTAAAATGAGAGGCTTTATGCGTTATTCCCATCTCCTTTTGGCAATGCCCCTGCTTTTTGGTCTTTATGCTTGCGGAGACGACACTCCTACTTCTCCGAAAAATGATCCCCTGTTGTCTTCGGATTCTACGGGCCCGGGTCCTCTCCCGGCGTCTTCTGCCGATGGTGGGATTACTCCTCCGCCCCAGAGCTCGGCTTCTGTGCCCGTTGCGGGCGTCAGCCTGGCTACGAATGCCAATATCGCCAACGCGACTGCCCTGTATGCGACTTGGAAGTCTCGCTGGATCATGACGCTCCAGGAAGAGAAGGCGGGCGGCTCTACGCTCGACTATGACCTGTTCGAGGGACCGCGGGCCCAGGAACTCCTTACGGCCACGATGGGTTCGTTCCATTCGAACCCGGCACGTGTCATCTGGGATGGCGGCAACAAGAACCAGTGCGCGCTTACGGGCATGACCACGTGGAAGGGAAATGCCATGACGGCGGCTCTCCTGAACAAGATTGGCTGCTCTGTTTCCGAAGGTATCGGCTACGGCATGCTCATTGCCTACTTCCATGGCGACAGGGAACTGTTCGACGCCCTGTGGGCCTACAACATCATCGCCCGCGACAACAACAACAACGGCCTGATGCCTTGGGAACTCCTGTCGTTCAGCGCCACGGTTTCTACGGCTGCGGCCCTCGATGCCGACCTTGACGTGGCGACCGCGTTGATCCTTGCTTCCAGGAAATGGGCGAATCCCCTTTACCTGAACGATGCCTTGGCTTTGATCACCTCTATCAAGAACAAGGGACTTAACCCCGCGAACCTCTTGATCCGTCCGGGCGATACTTGGGCGAACAAGGATGTGTACAACCTGAGCTACCTCTCCCCGGCAGCGCTCCGCCTGTTTGCCGAGGTGGACCCGACGGGCGGCTGGGGTGCTATCCTTGCTGCGAACTATGCCTACATGATGCAGATCCAGGCTGCGGGCGCTGTACCGCTGTTCCCGGACTGGTCCAATGCGGCAGGCGAGCCGACCGACCCGAAGAACGGTTCTGCTACGAACTCCTACATGCTGTTCGACAAGGAATCCGTCCGTATCCCGTGGCGTATCGCGTGGGATTACTACTGGTACCAGAGTGCCGAATCCCAGCAGATCCTGACTGCCATGGCGAACTTCATTTCGACGGCGACCGCGAACAATCCGGCTTCGCTTCCGACCACGTCGTACAACTACAGTACGGGTGCTCTTTCGACGAGCCAGACGGCCGGCGAGCATTACATCGGCATGTACTGCCTGATGGGCTTGGGCGTGAACCCGACATGGCACAATGCCTGCTTCGACTACTTTACACAGAAGGTCCAGGCATACCAGGCGGTGGGGTACACGGGTACCTACTTCAAGGAAATCCTGACCATCATGTACAGTACGTTGATGAACGGTGGCTTTGTTAAGATTTGATAACTTTTTCGGGACTCATAGTCCCGGGAATGTGTGAAATTCTTCACAGAAGGCCATTTTTGTCTACTGATGTAAACAAAGAATTTCTGAATGTGTGGTGTGATTTAGGGCTATGAAAGTTATTTTTGTAATCGGATGTGGATTGCAAAAAAACGGGAGAGTTTAAGATGAAGAAACTTTTATCGATAGCGATGTTATCCTGCGCAGTGACGTTTGCGTTTGCTGCGGTTGATGCAAAACCCCAACGACTTGGGCCTGTTTCCGTTTACGGAGCTCTCGGAACTAGCGGCAAGAAGATTGTGAGCCAGAAGACCGGCAAGCAGGTGATGCTTCGCGGCATGAGCCTGTTCTGGTCCGATGCGACGGGTACGCCCTACTACAATAGCGAAGTGATCAGCTGGGCTACCGAGAAGCTCGGTATCGACGTGTTCCGTTTCGCCATGGGTATCGACTGCTACAATAGCGACGGCGGTGGATGCCAGGCGGGTTCCGAACAGGCTATTGCCACGGCAAACTCCTACAAGGGTAACGCTAGCGGCAAGGAAGCCCAGCTCGACAACATGGTCAAGGCGGCTATCGCAAACGACATCTACATCATCGTGGACTGGCACAGCCACCGCGCCGAAAGCGAACAGGGCCTGGCAACGGACTTCTTTAGCCGTATGTCCGCAAAGTACAAGGATGTCCCGAACATCATTTGGGAAGTGTACAACGAACCCGTGAATACGGGCTCGGGAACGATTGCGAGCTACGCGAATACCGTGATTTCGGCTATCAGGAAAAATTCGCCGAACCTGGCCCTGGTGGGTACTCCCAGCTGGTCTCAGATGCCGAGCGGTAGCTGTGGTACGGTGAACCAGCAGAACGTGGGCTACGTGTTCCACTTCTATGCGGCCTCGCATTCCCTGAATTCTTTCAAGGGCAATATCGAGAATTGTAACGGTGCAGTCTTTATTACGGAATGGGGTACCACCGAAGCGAGCGGTGCTGGTAACGTCAGTTCTGGCGAAACGAACAACTGGACCAACTACATGGACCAGAACCAGATTCCGAACTGCAACTGGTCTTTGCGCCACGAAACGGTCGGCGGCAAGAGCGAGGCTTCTGCCATGTTCTCCGGTTCCACGGTACTTAACTCCAAGGCCGCCCTGGATGGCGCTGGCTACACCACTTCCGGTAGCCTCGTGAAGTCCTACCTGACCAAGCACAACAACAAGTCCTGGGCCGACTCGCTTACTGCGGGCAAGCATACCGGGTCTTGCTCCTTCGCTCATGTGAAGGCGAGCGAGCTGGATGGCTCTGTCACGGGCAAGGTCTCTGCTTCCTGTACGTACACCTCCAGCGATCCGACCGTCGCGACGATTGAAAATGGCACCATCAAGATTAACGGTGCTGGCTATGCAGTTATGACGGGTAACGACAACTCCCAGTCGGTCGTCATGATTACGCCGGTTCCGAACCAGACCTTTAACCAGCAGGACGTGACCTGCCGTCTTAAGGGCGGTGGAAGCTGCTCCGACTACACGGGCAAGGCTTCCAGCACCAAGCTCGAATACCTCATGAAGGTTTCCAAGACCATCGAAGGTGCCGAAGTTACCTACGAGTCTGACAATCCGGATGTTGTTTCCGTGGCCAAGGCTACCTGCTCCAGCTCCGAATGCTATGGCGAAAACAAGAACAAGTCGGTCTGGATTGCGACCTTCAAGTCCCTGGGTACTGCACACATCCATGCAACCGCAAAGGCCATTTCGGGCTACCGTGCCCTGGATACGACGCTTACGTTTACGCTCCTGAAGAACGAACAGGGTCTGAACCTGACGTACTTCAAGGATCAGACGGTGGCCTTGAATTCCTCGACGCGCGTATTCACGCTCAAGGTTCGCGGAAATGCTGTTCCCACCTACACGATTGCTCCTGCGGGCTATGCCGAACAGCAGGGTGAAAACCTGATTGCCGGCGCCAAGGATGCGACCATCATGATCAAGGCCGTGGTTGATGAGACCGACGAATACGAAGGCCTGGAAAGCATGATTACCATAACCATCGGCGCAGGCTCCGCCGCGACCCTCGCCGAGGCACAGCAGTTCTTTACCGCCCGCATCCATCCGCAGATTAGCAAGAACCTTGCTACGAGAGCCTACATGAACGGCAACAAGCTCGTGGTGGATGCGAAGCGCTCCGGCTACATGAAGGTCCAGGTGCTGGATATCACCGGCCGCAATATCGTCCATAACGTATCGCGCTACATGACTGCCGGTACGAACGCGATAGACCTTTCCTCCGTGCCGCACGGATTCTATATCGTGACGGTCAAGGACGGGTCGAAGATGCAGACTGTCCGCTGGAGGAATAAGTAAATGAAACGCTTGATTCTTGCCGGCCTATTGGCCGCATCGTCGATATCCATGGCGGCGGTTAAGTTCCCTTATCCGCAGGCCCAGGTATATCCCTATACGTCCAATATTGTTGATGTGTGGAACTGCTCTGGGCAGACCGCATCGACGATGTTGCTGAACCAGTTCGAAACCTACCTGAAGGATTACTACGAAGAAAGTGGCAATCAGGCCCGTATCAAGTTCGATGAGAAACAGTATACGGTGTCCGAAGGTATCGGCTACGGCATGATTCTCTGCGTGTACTTCAGCAGCAACACCAAGAGCTACCAGAGCCAGTTCGACAAACTGTGGAGCTATTACCAGGCCCATTCGAACAATGGCGTCATGGACTGGAAGATTAGCGGCTTTGGCGGGACCGTCGGTTCCGGCGGCGCTACCGATGCCGAGGAAGACGTGGCTTTCGCCCTTGCCATGGCTTACTACCAGTTCGGCGACAGCAAGTACAAGACTGCCGCTACGAACCTGATTGCAAAAATGCGTCAGAGCGAATTTGCCAGCGACGGTCGCCACAAGGTAGGTAACCAGTGGGACCCGTACCTGAACCCGAGCTACGTGAGCCCGGCCGCTTACGAAATCTATAAGGAATTCGATGACGCCTCCTTCTGGAGCAAGGCGATTTCGACCAACTACAATATCCTCCTGAAGAACCGCAATTCCTCGACGGGTATTCCTTCGGGCTGGGCCGACATGAATAGCTACGCCCCCATCACCGGTAACAACGGCTACAATTTCGCCGGCTATGACTACGATGCCGTGCGTGCCCCGTGGCGTTGGGCCTGGAGCTATGCATGGTATGGTCATTCCCAGGCAAAGGACCTGTCCGAGAAGCTTGCGAAGTGGGTCAGCAGCAAGCCGGCCGGCCAGCTGTATATCAACATGAAGACGGATGGCACGGCAAACCTGAATGGAGAACCCTGCAAGAGCAACGGCTGCAAGGCGAACGGTTCTTCGATCGGTTCTCTCACGTCCGTGTTGATGGTGAGCGATTCCTACCATGAACTGATGAATGCGAACTTCAGTTCCTTGATGACGCAGCAGCCTGGTTACTTCCATTCTAACCTGCGCTTGCTGACCGGCCTCCTGATGACCGGTAACATGGTGAACTTCGCGAAGGCTACCCCGGTGACCCCGACCCAGTTCGTCGTTCCGGAATCCTGCAACGAGGTTATCGAATACCACAAGAACTCCGGTGCTTTCGGCTGGAATTCCACCTCGGCCGTTCTCCAGGACGAAACCAATACGAGCGTCCATATCGCTGGCGTTATCCAGGGCGACCACCGCGAGGTCGTGCGCCATGTCTCCGGCCTTACGAGCGGCTCCAAGTACACGCTTTCGTTCACGGCTAGGCAGACTCCGGGTTCGGCCCTCTGGCTCACCTATGCTGTCTATTCCGATAGCCTTGGCACCAACCAGTACTGTGGCGCCATGAAGAAGACGAGCGATTCCCAGGATCTCGACGTGACTTGCGAATTTACTGCAAGCGGCGCTGACGTGTTCCTGTTCCTTACCCTGAACAACTGGGATGACCCGCAGGTCGATATTTCCAACCTGAAGCTGTTGGCTCCCGATGGCAAGGACCTGATTGAGGCTTCGGCCGTAGCTATTCCTAGCGTGGCGCTGTCCGGCTTGGACAAGCTGAACGTTAGCCTGGAAGGCAGGTCCCTCACGATTCAGCTCCCCGGTTCCGGCAAGGCTTCCGCCGCCCTGATGGATATGCAGGGCAGGGTTGTTACGAAGTTCAATGTGACGGGCTCCGAGAGGGTCGCGCTGAACCAGAGGCAAGGCAATTACGTGCTGCTGGTGAAGCAGGGCTCGAACAGCTGGGTCCGTAACATCAGGATTACCGAATAGTAATCGGTTCCCGGTTCTAGAAACTTGAAAACCCCGACGGAAGTCGGGGTTTTCTGTATTAACAATCCTGTATTATCAATTCTGTATTGACAATGGATGTCGCGCCCTGGAATGGGGCTCTCTTTTTTACTTCATCATGTTGCCCGAGACCGGGATGTATTTGCGGGTGCCGTCGGCCTTGACGATAATCGCGATACCCTGGAGGTAAGAAATCCAGGTGCAGTTCGTACAACCTTCGCTGGCCTTGGCGTGCTTTCTCAGGATCTTCATTTCACGGTTCGTGCAGAAGGCGACGAGCGGTCCGATGAACATGTCGTGGCTGATGAAGATGTTGACGCGGTTCTCGGTGGACATTCTCGGAAGGATGGCCTGCGTGATGATCTGGACGCCGGTCTTTTCGAAATCGTTGAAGGCTTCGGTGAAGTCGCCGTCGATCGACCATCGCGAATACATGAACGCTTCGTCGTCGTAGCCGGCGGCGGACTTGAGTTCGTCGAACTTTTCCTGGCTCGCGATGTAGGTGCTTGCGACAAGTTCCGGAAGCACGATGGGTTCGGGGAATTCCTGGCCGCGGCCTTCGGAAATGTACTGGGCCGTGGCGCGTGTGCGGACGAACCCGGTGGAACCGTAGGAGAACGGCTCTTCGCTCACGAGGTAGGTGCCGAGCGTCTTGGACTGTTCGATTCCCTTTTCGGTCAGCTGCGATTCGACGCCGGTGCTCTTTTCGCGCTGGGCGTGACGGATGACGAATGCCACCTTGTCGGTGGGGTCGAGTTCCTTGTAGACGGTGGGGAGGTCCCTGAATTCGTTCGTGGCGGAGGCGGCGGTAAATATGCGTTCCTGCGCGATTTCCTCTTCGGTGGGTTCGCGGAAGAGGGCGCTGCTGCTTTCGGGTACCACTTCCGTAGCGGAACTGGATTCAATCGTCAGCGGATCCTGTGCCGCGGAGGATTCGATGATGACGGCACCCTCGATGCTGGAAGACGACAGGTCGGGCTGGGAATCCGTAGATTCGGGGAGCGTAGCCGCCGAGCTGGAGGGAACATCGGGGCCTACTACATCCGGGGAGGAGGGCTTGTCGTCGCTGCAGGCGAAGAACAGCGGAATCGACGCTGCTGCGATGCAGGTCAGGATGCGCTTTTTGGAAAGTTTCATATTTCGTTACTCCTGTTAAGGAATAATATAATAAAAAAATTTTTTGTATATTCTTCCCGTATGGAAAATGATTCTTTGAATACGGATACTACGGAAACTGCGCCCGAAATCGCGATGCCCACGCCGGAACAGCTGGGTATTTCGGTGATTTCGGGGCCGGAAGGTGGAATGCCCGCATTGACGGTGGGCGATACTTTTGAGTTCCCGGTGACGGTCAGCTGGAGCGTGCAGGGAAGCGCACTCCTGGTGGTGCCTGCGGGTTCTGCGAACGCGAAGGGTCTCACGCAGGTGGGCCTGTCGCAGGAATCGGCGCGGTCTGTGAAGGACGGCGCCGAGGTTGCATCGATAAAGTTTACCTACAAGATCGTGGCGCAGGATACGGGGAACCTGAATATTCCCGCGATGCGTTTCGAGATTCCGACGCAGGTGGGGCGACCGCTCGACCTGCGGAGCGAAAGCGTGGCGGTACGCGTGAACGAGCCGTTCAACCCGCTGCCGATTGCCGTCGGGGCGCTGGTTGCCGTGTGCGTGCTTGTTGCGGGGCTCTGGCGCATAAGGCGCCGGGCGGCGGCCAAGGAGGCTGCCCTTGCCAAGAACGAGGCGCAAGAAGAACTCCGCGCGCAGATGATGGTCCTGAAGCATCGCGTGAATTCTGCCGACAGTCGCGAGTGGCTGCTGGAACTGGAAAACGTCTGCAAGGGTTATGTCGCGCGGCATTTCGGGATGTCAAGCGACGACGGAACTAACGGCTCCGTTAATTTAGATGCAATGGTAAAGGGCGGCAGGCTCGAAGGCTGGGAATCGCTTGTCGAGGAATTCGCGCATGCACGCTATGGCGGCGGCAAACGCGACGGCTTCGAAAATCGCGAGACCTGGAAAGCCGCGATGAGACTCATGGGCATCGAGGAAGAGGAATAGCCTTTACTTTTCGGACTTGTCCTTGCATTCGCAGCAGGGGCAATGGTAACAATCGCCCGTCTCGGCGTAGTCCTTGCCGCTCCAGCAGTAGGTGCAGAGCTGTTCGGCAGGAAGACCGATGGCATGGACCAGGTCGTCGAGGCGCTGGAACGCGAGCGACGTGAGGTTCAGCTTCTTGCGGATGTATTCGACCATGTCCTTGTAGGGCTGGCCATCCGGATCGGTGTACTTCTCGATATCGGCGTTTTCGCCTTCCTGGTCGCGGATGTAGCGGCGCGTGATGAGGTCGTACTCGTTCTTGGAACGCGAGAAGTTGATGAACTTGCAGGGGTAAACGAGCGGCGGGCAGGCGATACGCATGTGCGTCTCCTTGCAGCCGAGCGAGTAGAGCTTGAGGGCCTGCTTGCCGAGCTGGGTGCCGCGCACGATGGAGTCGTCGCAGAACACGAGACGGCGGTCCTTGATGAGACCCGGAATCGGGATGAGCTTCATGGAGGCGACGCGTTCGCGCTGTTTCTGGTCTTGCGGCATGAAGGAGCGGGCCCACGTGGGCGTGTACTTCACGAAGGAACGGGCGAACTTGATGCCCGCCTCGTGCGCGTAGCCGAGAGCATGCGACGTGCCGGAATCCGGGATGCCGCAGGCGGCGTCCGCCTCGGTCGGGGTGCGCTTTGCCAGCGCGGAACCGCAGCGGTAGCGCGTCATTTCGACATTGCGGCCTTCGTAGGTCGAAGCCGGATAGCCGTAGTAGACCCAGAGGAAGGAGCAGATGGCCATCTTCTTGCCGGGTTCCACGAGCGTGATGTCGCCATCGGGCGTGAGTTCGGCGATTTCGCCCGGGCCAAGGTCGCGCACGTAGTCGTAGCCGAGATTCTGGAGCGCGCAGCTTTCCTGCACGGCGATCATGGAACCTTCCTTCTTGCCGAGGATGATGGCGGTACGGCCCCACTTGTCGCGGCTCGCGTAGAACCTGCCGTTGCTGTCCATCAGGAGGATCGAGCAGCTGCCCTTCACCTTCTCGTGTACGTACTTGAGACCATCGACGATGGAGTCGCGCGTCGCGATGAGCGCGGAGACGACTTCGGTCGGGCCGACCATGCCGCTCGTGGTCGAGTACTGGAGCTGCATGCAGTTGTTGCGGAAGAGCTCGTCCTTCAGTTCCTCGATGTTCGTGAGGAGACCGACGGTGACGATGGCGAATGTCCCGAGCTTCGAGGTCATGACGAGCGGCTGCGGGTCGGTATCGGAAATGACGCCGATGCCCACCTTGCCTGCGAAGGATGCGAGGTCATGTTCGAACTTACTGCGGAAAGGCGTGTTCTGGATATTGTGAATCGAGCGGTGGAACTTTCCGCCCTGGTTCAGTACAGCCATACCGCCGCGATGCGTGCCGAGATGAGAATGGTAGTCGGTGCCGAAAAAGAGGTCGCTGACGCAATCTTCCTTGGAAACAACTCCGCAAAAGCCACCCATAGAGACTCCTTGTCAAAAAGGGATTTTGTTTGACACAAAGGTAGAAATTTTAGGCGCCATTTGCACCCCGAAATTCAGATTTCGGTAAAGCGGTCGACCACGTAGCCGTCGGCAAGCGTCACCTTACTTTCGAAATCCTTACGGTCGCGTACCCAGAGCGTCCCCTTCGGGTGGTCGGGTGTCTCGTACTCGCTGCGGTAGACCACGAGCGGCTTCACTGTTTCGCAGTCGAGCGCATCGGAGGCGACCACGGTATAGACCATGGTTTCCTTCTTGTAGTGGCGGTAGCGGTGTCCGGCAATCGCTTGCGACATGTTCCTCCCTGCAGGCTAGCGGCCCGCGTTATCCATCAGCCACTGGAAGTCCTTCGGGTGGTCGACGAACTTCTCGGGGTGCAGCTTGTGCTTTGCGAAGAATTCCTCGCGCGTCATCCATACGAATCCGTCCACCTCGCCCGGCTGCGGCACGAGGGAACGCTTCTCGCTGTCCGAGAGGGTCACCCTGTACACGTCGTAGTATTCGTTGTCGAGGTAGCGGCCGCCGTTCAACACACTCTCGTGTGTTGCCTCGAATAAGTATTCGAGGTCGCGCGGACTTTTAGCGAGGCCAAGCTCCTCGCGGAGTTCGCGCACGGCGGCATTCGCGCTCGTGTCGCCTGCCGAGATGTGGCCTGCGCAACTCGTATCCAGGAGTCCCGGATTGTTTTCCTTGACGCTCGCGCGCAACTGGAATAGGATCTTGCCGTCGCGGTCGAACGCCCATATATGCACCGTGCGGTGCCAGAGGCCTTCCGCATGCACCTTCGTGCGGCCGCAGGAATATCCGGCGGGCGTGCCGTCCGCGTTCAGGATGTCGATCTGTTCTTCGTTCATGTGCGATAAGATAATTAAATAAGCGGCCAAGGACAATCGCGAGGGCAACTGCGGCAAGTTTGCTATAATTTTTGCGGGAGATCAGTATGCAATTCAGCGAAGGCAACATATTGCGCCTCATGGAGCAGGCGGAGGCGGCGGGCGTGTTCGACAAGGCGGTCGCCGGGTTCATCCTGCCCGACGGCTCCACGCGCATCGTGGAATTCAACACGCCGGCCGACACGGTTTTCGATATCGCGAGCCTCACGAAGGTCTGCCCCACGTCGACGCTCGCGCTCTGCCATATCCTGGAAGGCCGCCTCGGCATCGACACGAAGGTCATCGATTTTATCCCCGAACTCAGGACAAACTACCGCGACGACATCCGCGTATTCCACCTGCTGACACACAGCCTCGACTACCGCGTCCCGATGAAGACGCTCCGCGAGCTTCCGCCCGAAGGAATCCTCGACGCGCTATTTACGTACAAGTTTGCAAAGGCGCCCGGCGCCGACTTCAACTACGGGAACCCCGCAAGCGTGCTCCTCGGAATCATACTCCAGAGGCTCACGGGCAAGGACTTGCAGGTGCAGGGCCGCGAACGCTTCTTCGCGCCGCTTAACATGACTCGCAGCGGCTGGGACCCGCTCACCCGCGACTGGAACCCCATAGCGAAGGCGGAAATCTCCCCGACCGAAATCTGCGCCTTCCGGGGCCGCGAAATCTGCGGCGAAATCCATGACGAGAGCGCCTGGGTGCTGCGCAAGCTCTACCCCGTAGGAAGCGCCGGCATGTTCAGCTGTGTTCCCGACCTGCTCAAGTTCGTGAAGATGGTGATGGACGACGGGATGGCTACCGGCGCGGACGGCAAGGCCGTGCGTATCGCCCCCGCAGGCATCCTCAAGATGGTCAGCAACAACGCATTCACGCGGGAAGATTCCGCGCAGTTCATACCCGCAGGCAGCGTGGATGCCGCGAGCGCCTGCACAGCCCTCGGCTGGGAACTTGCCCAGGGCAAGTTCATGGGGTCGCGCGTAAGCCCGCATGCCTTCGGCAAGACCGGTTTCACCGGTGCGAGCATCGTCGCCGACCCCGTCGCAGGCGCCGCGGCGGTGCTGCTCTCCAATTTCACCTACCCGCATAGAGAAGAAAACGCGAACCGCATCCATGCGTTCCGCGCTAAACTTGCCGACACGTTCTTCGGAGCAATCTAGCGTTCCGCATCACAAATATGCCCAATATTTCCCGGCGCAGCTCCGTGCGCCATATTTTTGATTATTTTTAGAAGGACATAATTCAGAGTTCGCTCTTATTCTTGTAGTTGAAAAACGACCAAAACTTTCTAGGCAAGAGAAAAGGGCAGACACTCACACCCCGTGGTGTGGGTCGTTTGCGTTTGTTTTGCCAAAGGTTTAACTTGGTCGTTACCTCAACTACAACGGACGCTTGCGATTCCACGCCTTTTTCGTAGAAACCGGAAGCGTCCCCGGCCGGGCGGACTCCAGATCAAAAACCAAGGAGTCCACATGAAAAAACTGATCTGCATCCTGGCGGCCTTCGCATCCGTCATCCTTTCGGGTTGCGCGCACACCTACGGGCTGAGGGAAAACTGGATCGACGATGACGACCTGAAACAGGTCCAGTCCAATCCGGACATCCACAGCATCGCACCGATGCTCGGCTCCCCCGTCTTTACCGAAATCCACGGGGACACCCTGGAACTGGTCTACAACTACAGGGCGCACCTCTATAAATCCGAAAAGGATTCGAAGGAATACAAGCCCAACGAAAAGGACCGCACCCGCTTGTGGAGCAACAGGTCCGAGGTCATAGGCCTGCTTGTCGTGAGCAACAAGATTGTCGGCATCCGCCATCGCGGAGACTACCCGCCCGACAACCAGAATCTGAAGGCGGAGTCCGACTCGAAGTTCTGGCTTATCGGACTAGGAATCCTGGGCGCCATCGGCATTACGCTGGCCATCATTTTCTCCGGAGACTAAGAGGCCCGCCATGCGAAAGATTTGCTTTATCATTTTATCGCTGGGCCTTGCCGCCTCGGCATTCGCAAGCGAAAACCAGACCATCGACCCCGATGACGACTGGGAAGCCGAAAGTCCTGCTCCTCCGCCTGAGGTGCCGGCGGAGGAGCAGGCGGAACCCGCCAGCGACATGGCCCCGCAAGCACCGAAGACCACCCCCATCTATTACGGCGAATCTTCCGATGAAGAACTGACCCTGAACCCGAATGCCAAGCCACGCACCTACCGTATAGGCTTTTCGCTCGCCCTGGACATGTTCTCCGAGAACCGAGTGAGAAACACAAGCGTTAAACAGGGAAACACAAACGGAGTCGCATTTAGCGACCACTTCGGCATCGAAGGCGGAATACTTTTCGCATTCGACATTTACCCATGGCTGGACTTTCTCACGGGCGCCAATTTCCTGTTCCACCACGGTTTTGTACATGGTGGCCTCCGCACGGAATACTACAAATATATATTGGAGTTCCCTGCCGAGTTCCGGTTTTTCTTGCCGCTGGAAAAAGGGGGCGCCCGCCCGTTCGTAAGCCTCAACACCCAAATCCGCAAGCCTATCCATCAACGCTTTGAATACGACTACCATGACGAAACATCTGGAACCATAGAACTCCTCATCGACTGGGACTTCATGGAGTACCTAGGAATCGGCGTAGAATGGAACAAGCGTTTCTTCGCCCAGTACCAGCTGCTGCTCGTATCTGTCCGCACGCACGACGGCAAGGTGTTCGGCGTTTATGATGCCGGCATCAATACCTGGCGCCTGAGCGTCGGATGCCTGTGGTAAAAAAAAGCGAGCTGCGACATACCCAATTTTGCATTTATACAGACCAGACGCCCTCAAAAGCACGATTTGGTCTGCCATTTTTCAAACAAACTAAACGATTTTTGACTATAAACGGAGGTCATTCGCCTCTTTCGGCCAAATTTTACTAGCGAACGCCCCTTTTTCTGCACCTTTGTTTACGCACAAACTATAAAAAAGCAGGCCAAACACGCACATCTAGCCTGTTTGGTCTGCTCAAATCGCACTTTTCAAAAAAATTGCCTTAAAAAATGCGGGGAGCGCCGTAGAGCGAAGGCCTAGCGGCCCATCGCCTTCTTCTGGAGTTCCTTCCTCTGGGCTTCGGCGAACAGCCTCGCCATTTCCATGCGGTTGTTCTCCTGTTCCTTCTTCTTGGTCTCTTCCTTGCAGTTCACGCACTTGGTGGCCGTGGGTACTGCCATGAGGCGCGCCTTCGGGATAAGCTGCTTGCAGACCTTGCAGATGCCGAAGGTACCGTTGTGGATGCGCTTGAGCGCTTCCTCGAGGTACACGAGGTACTTGCCTTCGCGCGCGGCGAGCGAGAACGTCGTCTCGAGCGTGTTGTAGTCGGTCGCGGAATCCGCGCTGTCGGAATCGCCGCCGTCACCCGACTGGTTCTTCTGGCCCTGGAAGGCGTTAGCCTTTTCCGACTCGCTCTGGGCGGTTACCAACTGACGGCGCTTCTCTATGAGCATCTCCTCGAAAAACTTGAGATCGGCATCGCTCATCTTGACAGGTTTCTTTTCGGTCATGGTTAACTCCTTTTTAGAGTCGGTGAAACTTGAGGGTTGTCTTTTATACGGGGTAAACTATCTTTTTTTTTACAAAAAAGGACAAGTAAAATTAAAAAATATCCACATTTAATTTGAGACCGCGCTTTTTGAGGTCCAAAATAAGCTTGTCGATGTCCGAAGCGAGCTTTTCGGTCTCCTTGATGAGCTTGCCGTCCTTCTTGAGCACAAGCCCCACGGTGTTGTCCTCGGCGTCGATACGGGCTGCCAGGCCGTCCGCATCCGACTTGAGGTCCTTCACCTGTGTAAGCAGGCCGTCGACCCGGTCGAGGAGCGCGGAGCCCGCGTCCACGGTAATGGTCCCGCGTTTGGCCTCGGCGTCTATGACGTCCTTCAGCTTCTCGAGGGTTCCTTCCGCCTTGGAAACGACATCGAGCACCTGGTCGCGTGTATCGTAGACAAGCTGCTTGGTGGAGCCGACGATGCGGCCGCCCTTCTTCACGATGCGCTCGATCCTCTTGCCCGAGGTGCCGATGGTGAGCGAATCCTTGAGCGCCACCACCATGTCCTTCATCTGGTTGATGTCGTCGATGGCATCGAGCAGCACCTTGCCGACACCGGCGATTCCGTCGTCATAGTTGCCGATGACGGTGTCGCCGTCCACGATCCAGTCGCTGTCGTCCGCGGTGAGGATGCTCATCTCGCGTTCGCCCATGAGGCCCGCGTTCACGAGCCTGAATTCCGAATGCCTGGAAATCTTCGCGTCGGCGAGGACCTCCACCTTCACGAACACGGCATCGTCCGTCAGTTCCACCTTCAGGATCTGGCCCTTCGCGATGCCGCGAACGCGCACCAGGTTCCCCGGCGAAAGCGTACCGATGGACTGGTAGCTCACCACAAAGCTGTAGCGGTCATGGTAGGGGCTCGCCGGGTGGAAGAAGTAGAACGCGGCCGCACACCCCACGACCAATACCGTGAACACGATAAAGGGGAAGAGGTTGCTCTTGATTGTTTTCCGGAACTGGTTCATCGACTGAAAAATAGATATTTGGCGTGCCTATTCGTAGAGGGACCACTGGTCTATGTCCATTTCGAACGAAGGTTCGCCGCACTTGCCCTTCGTCTTGATCCTCTGCATCAGGTTTTCGTTGAAATCCTTCGCGACATTCTGGCCGTTCATCTTCATGAGCGCGTTCATGGCGATGACTTCCGAAATCACGGTCAGGTTCTTGCCGGGCGCCACGGGAATGACGACCTTCGGTATCTTTACCCCCATGACCGTCTCTTCCAGCTCGTTGAGGCCCGTACGCTCGTAGCGGGCGTCGCGCTGCCACGGCTGGAGTTCCACGATCACCTCTATCTTCTTCACCTTGCGGATGGCGTGGATGCCGAACATGGAACGGATATCGAGGAGGCCGACCCCGCGGATTTCCATGTGGTGGCGGACGATAGGATCGGGGCGGCCGATGATGGCGTTTCCCACGTGGCTAATGTGTACAACGTCGTCTGCAACCATGCGGTGGCCGCTTTCGACAAGGTCGAGCACGCATTCGGACTTGCCCACGTTGCTGTCGCCCACGAAGAGCATGCCGATGCCGTAGACGTCGACAAGGCTACCGTGGATCACGGCGTGCGGCGCGAAATATTCCTCGAGGACGCGCTGTGCGCCCTTGTTGAACTCGTAGGTGTGGAGCGTGGTCGAGAACAGCGGGATATGCAGCTTGTGGCACATGTCGCGGAGTTCCTCGTGCGGTTCCTGCGCATGCGTCACTACCCACATCGGGGCCCTGAATACGGAAAGGGAGTCGAATACCTTCCTGCGGCCTTCGGGGCCGAGGCTTTCGAGGTAGTTCCATTCCGTGTGGCCCACGACCTGGACCTGCTCCGAGCTGTAGACCTTGGTGTAGCCCGCCATGGCAAGGCCCGGGCGGTGGATGCCGCTCTCGGCGATGCTCGTGTCGAGGTCTTCCTCGGGGGAATGCAGCGACATCTGGAGGTCACTGCCGTAATGACAAAAAAAGCCCCGCACCGGGAGTTTTTCCCGGTGCAGGATGTTGAGATCTTTGAATCTGGATTCGGGCACGGCTTATGCGAGGTCGGAAACGGGCTGTGCGCGGTGATCGTTCTGCTTGTCGTTGGCCTTCTTGAGCTGCACCTTGACGCGTTCGAGGGCGACGTCGACGGCCTTGCCCATGTTTTCCTCGTCTGCCGAGGCGACCACGACGTTACCCGTAATCTTCACGGAGATTTCGCAGTGACGCTGGTGTTCTACTTCGTGGTCGAGGATGACGGAGGCTCCCGTGATGTTCGGGTAGAATTTGGCCAGTTTGTCCATTTCTTCCTGAATGCGGTCCTGGAGACCTGCAGATGCGTTAAAGTGGCGAGCAGAAAACTGAATATCCATATGAATACCTCCGTATAAGTAGTGATTACGTTGTATTTTGCGTTCGCGGGGCCGTTTTCGCCTCGCATCTAGAGTATATACATCTTTTTTGGGCAAAAGAACAAGTGAAAATTCATTTTTTCGCGAAAAAAATCGTCCTAGTTGGAATAAGGCGTTTTGGGGTGAGAATAGGGGGCGAATGCTTGATTGTAAAATTTTATAAACATTAAAATTCCGATTAGATATTTTGTTACTTTAATTATACATTTTCCCTACGAAGATGAGGAATAAACATGGCCATTATCGATTCTATATCCTGGCAGCCGCCTGACAACAACGCGCTTGCCTATAGGTATCCTGAAGAAAATCTCAGCACATTCACGCAACTTATCGTCAACGAGTCCCAGGAAGCAGTTCTGTTTTCGAAGGGACAGATACTAGGCAAGTTTGGCCCTGGCAAGCACACGCTCAGCACCGAGAACCTGCCGCTCCTGAGGAATTTGTTCGGAATCCCGTTCGGCGGCAAGAATCCGTTCCAGTCGGTGGTCGTGTTCGTGAACAAGAGCATCCCCCCGACAATCCCCTGGATTACGAAGAAGTTCAACATATACGATCCCGGCTACAACGCCCGTATCCCGGTCATTTCGCAGGGCCGCTTTGGAATCGAGGTCACCAACGCCGAGTGCTTCCTCACCGAGGTCGTCAAGACGGCGAAGTCGTTCAGCGTTGTCGACCTGAGCAATGTCATGTGGGCCGAACTCACGATGAAGCTCAACAGTTTCGTAAGCAAGTACATGCAGACGAACCGCCTGAGCATCATGAACATTTCCGCCTATCTTGAAGATATCTCCAACTTTATGAAGGAGCCTGCGGCCGAGTTCCTCGAAAGGTTCGGCATCTCGCTCAGGTCCTTCAACATCGATTCCATCGATGTGGACGAGACGACGGAAGACGGACGCAAGGTGATGGAAGCGATGACGGCGCGTACGACGCAGAATATCGCTGGCTACAGCTGGGCGCAACAGCAGGCGTTCGACACCGCGAATAACGCTATCAACAATGGCGGCGAGATGGGAATGCTCGGCATGGCATTGATGATGGGTGGCGGCATGGGCGGCGGAATGGGAGCCGGCATGATGCAGGGTGCTCCCGTGATGAACCCGGTAAACGACCCGACCCAGCTGATGGCTGCCAATCAGGGCATGGCGCCGGGTGGCGCTGGCATGATGCCCGGTGCGACTGGCGGCATGGCTGCCGTTCCCCGCGAAGTGTTCTGTTCCGCATGTGCGAAGAAATTCCCTTCGACATCGAAGTTCTGCCCCTTCTGCGGCAACCAGTACAGGCCGTGCCCGAAGTGCGGAAGCGACAACAGCCCGAAGGCCCGTCGCTGCGTCAGCTGCGGCACTCCGCTTGCCTCGGCAGATCCGATGGTAGCAGGAGGCATGGGTAGCAACCAGTGCTCCCGCTGCGGACAGGCCGTTTCCCCGACCCTTAAATTCTGCCCCAACTGCGGCAACAAACTGAGGTAAACATGCTGAACTTTTTTAGAGCATTTATTTTCGCTTTCGGGCTTGGAGTGATTATACTGGCCCTGTTCCTCGTCCATGGCGATGGCGAGTGTTCTAGGGAGTTCATATTCACATGCATTTCCATCATCGTGATGTATGTCATGGTGATGGCTCCGTTCACGTTCTTCAGCATCCTGCCGAAGACGGAGAACGTGGAAAAGGCGATTGCCGCCTATACCGCGTCGTGGTTTGCGATAACCGCTTACTGCGCCTCCTCGATTGCGCTTCTGATCTTTGTCATCTCGCGCAATATAGTCATTGGCTGGTTCATGGGGCTGCCAAAGGACTGGATCGAGAAGGTGGTGGGCGAGAATAGCGAAATCATGCAGCAGGCGGCTCACTACAGCGACTTGATTTTCTATGCGGTGGTCGTCATTCAGCTCATCCTGTTCTTTGCCTTCATGGTGAAGATGTTCTTCGGCTGCCTGGTCGCGCACCAGATTGGCTCCGTCAAGCAGCGCGAGACGCAGGAGTTCTCGCGGATTGCGCAGCTCCGCTCGCAGTCGCAGCTGCTGGAAGTCGAATGCGCGGCCAATGCGTCTATTCCGGCCGAGCAGAAGAACGCTATCGCAAAAATCAAGAATGACCTGCGCTACCTTTCGCCTGCGAACAGCGCCGAGGCTTTCGATTACGAGGCCCAGATGGTAGAATCCCTTTCTGCACTGCGCTCCCTTTGCAAGCAGGGCGGGGCGTCTGCCGATGAAATCCAGAATGCTATCAACGCGTTTGCTGGCCTGCTCCAGGCGAGAAAACTTATCTACAAGAACTAGAGTTAAACAAGGATTAGAACATGACCGGAAAAATATTCGCGGAATCCGAAAACATCTACCAGGACCAGGCCAAAATCCTGTTCAACTACTATAAGACCGCTGCCGAAAAAATCGTCACGGAAGAAATGGGGCTTGAATCGAAAATCGACGAGACCCGGAACGAGATAAACCATATCAAGGACAGCAAGACTCCGAGCATCGTGGGCCTCGTCATCTTTATCCTGGTGGCCATCGGCGGTATTATCCTTGCCGCGACGACCTCCGTGGGCGGGGGCGTCTTCCTCATGATCCTGGGTGTCGTCTTCATCATCGTGTTCGCGGTCAAGCTGTCGGGTCTCGGGAAGAAGGTCGAGGCTGCGGAACAGAAGATTCTCGCCTATGAACAGGCGAAGGCCGATATCCGCCGCGACTACAAGGTCTCGAAGATTGGCGTGGCCTATGTCCCGGTCGAGATGAACGTGCCGTTTGGAAACGGACATATCTCCGTGGACCTTACCGAAGGGACGGAACAGACGAAGTTCAGCCTTTCCACGATTCGCAAGCCGGAAGAATGGAACGAGACTCTCAATTCCGTGGCCGAGGAAATCAAGAAGATTCCGGTCGTGGAAGGTTCCGACGAAACGGAACAGATCGATACTGCCGACTACTCGACCTCGATGCAGAACGTGACGATGCACGACTACATGAGCTCTATCGACAGGCAGGTGAGAAACATCCGCTACCTGCTCGGTGACAGCGAAAGGAAGTCGGTGTCGTTGCCTCTCGTGAAGCCCAATTCCAAGGAAGACAACTTCCTCAAGAATTTCGCGACAAGCGAGGCTCCGGCTGGCCATCCGGTCGTCAACGTGTTCGACGAGAAGAAGTTCGATACGTCGCTCAAGGTGTTCAATGATATCAATATCATGAAGAAGAACATGGAACAGAGCGATGCCTCCAGCGGCGCAAGCCATGTCGATTACTACAAGGCCCTGATGAAGACCCTGGGCGAATCCATCCAGGTGATTTCGGCCAGCAAGGCGAGCAGCTGCGACAAGCTGATCGATTACTGCAACGGCATCTTCGCAAACGTATTGAAGGCCGCCTACAACCAGTATTCTCCCGTCCTGGAAGCCGAAGAAATCGAGCGCATCCGGAACGTGGCCTTCGATTTCAAGGAAGATTCGACTTCCTACAAGCCGTTCAACCTGCAGGCTTCTTCGCGCGTGAAGTATGACCTGTTCCAGTCCGTCTGGCTTGCCGAGGACGGCTCGAGAACCAGCATGCCGTTCTCCATGAACCAGATTCAGGAAGAAGTGTTCGCGCCGCTTATTGAGAACCTGATGGAAGAGAACCGCAAGGACCGTCTCGACGTGTACAACGATATCGAGAACCAGAAGACGGATTACCTGATGCAGTGGCATCGTGACGCGGACGACTTCAACGCAAGAAACCGTGCCGCCGCCCAGGACCTTATCCGCGACTTCATGAGCGCGAACTCGGAATTCATGACGGCGCTGAATACGTACAAGGCGCTGCAGCAGTCGCTCGACGATATGAAGCAGAGCGGTTCGCTTGCCGCAGGCGAGGTGCAGGTCAAGGACAAGAAGGCGGAAGCGCTCGCTGCCATGGAAGTGCAGGCTGCGGCGTGCAGGCGCCAGCAGGAGGAATTCTCCGAATACATGGACCGCGTGGCCGAGGATATCCAGCAGAAGTCGGAACGCTTCAAGTATGTGGAATACTTCGAGGCGACACTGCGCGATGCCGAGGCGAAGGATATCGCCGTGTCTTCCGACAGCGTCCAGGAACTCGATGACCGCCGCAGGTCGCTGCTGGCCATCAACGCCTATACGGCTGCGAACGCGGAACTGCCGCCCGAGCCGCAGGTGTCCGAGGACATGATGGAAGACTTCTCCTTGAACCTCATCAAGGAAGTGGACTCGATTCTCGAAAAGTACGAGAATATGGGTGTCGAAGAGAAGGAAGTGCAACCGCTGCCCGCCGAAGAGGATGCTCCCGTCGCAGAGGATGTGGCTGCCGCAGATACCGCTGTAGACACCGCCGCTTCCGATGCGGAGGAAAATATGGAAGCCGCTGCGGAGGAAGGTACGGAGGAAGAATCCGGGGATGCTTCCGGTGCGGAAGCGGGCGCATTCGTGTTCTGCACGGAATGCGGGGCCAAGATCCCGGCCGGTTCCAAGTTCTGCGAAGAGTGCGGAGCGCAGATAGATAACGAGGAGGCTTGATTATGGGTCTGTTTTCGTCATTCGGAGCCGACCATACCGAAGCCATCACCATCGACGTGCGGCCTCTCGCGCGGAAGGTGGACGAGGTAACCTCTTCCGTCGACAGGACGACGGGAGCCGTGGTTGCAATGGAAGCTGCGGTTATCGCCCAGGAAAAGAGGTCGGCAAAGCAGATTTGCGAGAACGTGAACTACGGATTCTATTCCCTGATCACGTCGCAGATTAGCCAGAAGCTCGCCGTTCACGAGAATGCGGCGAATTCCAAGCTCGCGTTGATGCAGAGCATCTCGAAGAAGATTCACGAGATTCTCCTCACGGCGCAGGTGGACTACCAGCGTATCAGCCGCCGCTATATCGAAACGTTCAGGACGCTCGACAAGAATCTGAAAAACCGCATCACGGAACTCAACAAGCCCGCGGTCAACCTTTCCGAAAAGAAGAAGAGCTTGATTTTCAAGTCCACCACGAAGAACGTGGCATCGGCCATCTGCTACGCGAAGGAATCGCTGCCGGCTTCACAGATGTTCATCAACGCGGAACTGAAGAAGCATGCGAACATGGCGCTGGACAGCCTTTCCGGAACCATGGAAGAGGAGAAGGATTACGAGAGCAAGATGAAGCCCATCATGTGCGACGGGGCCCTGGAGACTCCGGCCATGGAATACGTTCCCGTGGTGGTTTCGGAAGCCGAAAGCCTTCACCAGCAGGATTCCAACGTATGGAACGTGACCCTGCCGGAAGACGGCCGGTTGAAAGAACGCGGTACGATTACGACTACCTGCCTCGAGAGCGCGAGGAACGGTTCGTGGGACAGCTCTTCCGAGGAGAAGAGGAACGCCCTGTTCGAGGCGATGACGGCGCTGCCTGAATTTGCATCGCTGAACCCGCGTATCGCGGAGGAAGTGAAGAAGATGTTCGCCGCGAGCGACCTGCAATCATGGGTTACCGGAGGTAACACATGAGTTACAAGGCCGGTAGCAAGTCTTTTAGCGTCCAGGTGCCTACGCACACCGAGTATATCACCGAATACCTCGGTGGTGGCGGACAGAACAGTCCCGTGCGTACCCGGCATAGGGCCGTCGAAGTCGCGGACAAGGACTACCTGGACGTGAATGTCGACTTGTATGTGGACGATGCCCCCTTCAATGAATCGGCCAGGGATTGCCGCAATTCGGTGACGGAACTGACGGGCTCCGTGGCTGCCATGAATGCGGCCCAGGTCGCAACCATCAAGAAGTCTGGCGAAAAGATTTCGCAGACGATTGTCAGCGGCTTCTACAACATGGTGAAATCCGAGATTTCGCAGCAGCTCGCCGAGATGTACAGCAAGTTCGAGGCCCTGCTCGCGCGGATCAATTCGATATCGAAGCTGGTCGCTGTCCAGAAGGAGACCATGGAGAGGGACTATTCCCGCATCAGCAGGCAGTACCTGGAACTGTTCGACGGCCTGGACGAAGCGCTGAACCGCCGAATCCGTAGCCTCGATGCGCCTGCATTTGAAGCCAATGCGGCAGGGAAGAACGCCCTTGCGCAACGGTTCATCAAGTCGGGTGTCGCAGGAACCCTTATCTCTGCGGAAGAGAATCCGGCCTACCAGATCCAGCTGGAAATTTCTTCGCTGCGCCGCCGCATCCAGGAGGCCATCGCCGGGATCTCGACCATACTCGACCAGGAAAGGGAATACGAGAATTACATGCAGGCGATTGTCCATGGAGATCCGACGGAGCAAAAGAACTTCACCTATGTTCCGGTCATGGGCGTGACTGCTGACAGGTTCGATACCCAGGAAACCTATACCGAGACCAAGATTCCGTCGGATATTCCGTTCAACCTGCGACAGATAATGTCGAAGAGGGTTCTCGAGGAAATTGACAAGGAAGAAATGCCGCTGTCAAGCGAGGAAAAGGAAAAGATGGATTTCTACTTCCAGTCGGAAACCGAGAAATGGATGGACGGCACGGAAGAGGCGAACAGGAACAAGAACAATAGGGTTGCCGAGATGATCAATCGCCTGTGGAAGCAGGACGGGGCAAACTGAAATTTTAAAATCGGAGAATCAAAATGAGTGACATGACAGACATCCGCATCGGTAGCAACGACGTTATCCTCAAGGACAACCGTGTCAAATCTTCCATCATCCCTACCGGCACCAAGGAACTGAAGCGAAACGTGACGGTCCAAGGAAACGTGGAAATCGACGGCGCCGTCTATGCCGACAAGCTGCAGGTGGAAAGCGGCCCGACGCGCTTTGCGAAGTCGGTATTCGCGGAAAGCGAAATCTACGTGCTCGCCACCAGCAAGAATACGGTGCTGTTCACGAAGGCGGTCGGAAGTTCCGACCGTATCTCGGCCCTCGTCAATTCGGGCCGCGTCGTTTTCGGCTCGGATGTGAACGCTCCCAAGGTGTCGCTGAAAAACTGCTTTGTCGCCGGTAGCATTTTCGCCGAGACGGTGACGCTCGAGAACTCGGTCGTGCTCGGTGGCGTCTTTGCCTCGAAGAACCTGACTATCAAGAATTCCATCGTCGGACTCTTCAATTCGTCGCATGTGAAGGCGGAAGGCATCAACTACATGCTGTACCCGACATCGTTCTCGGTGGAACCCATCGAACAGATTCCGGGCACCATCTTCAACAACATCTCCCTGGCTGACCTCGGTTCTCTCTTCAAGGGAGAGGCTTCCAAGCCGAACACGGGTCGCATCGAGATGAACCTCCAGGAAGACGCCCAGTACATGAACCTGTCGGACAAGGACGGCAACCAGTACGTGGTCAACAGCTACTCCGTGGCGGCCCGTATTATTGTCGCCGACCTCGTGAACTTCGAGAAGATGGAAAATCATTTCCTGATTACCGCGGCGAGCCTCGGCCCCCAGCTGCTGAAGTCGTATTCTCTCATCAAGGAAGACGGAAGCGCTTCCGACCCGCTGGACCTCGCGCATATCGTACCGTTCTTCTTCAACATCCTGAGCGGCAAGATCGATATCCCTGTCCTTGACGCACATGTTTCCTTTGAAGAACTCAAGTCGAAAATCATGAAGGAGTAGAGTATGGCCTTTTGTATCCAGTGCGGAGCCACTATAAAGGACGGAGCGAAGTTCTGCCCCAAGTGCGGCGCAAAGCAGGAAGCCGCCGAAGTAAGTGCTGCCGTTACAAAAAACGTGGATGCGGTCGAAGACGACGATAACGAAGAGGAAGGCGAGGTAGTCTACGCCATCCACCTCAAGTCGGTGGATCCGGCAAGGAAGATGGATGTCCTCAAGAAAATCCGCTCCCTCTACGAAATCGGCCTCTCCGAAGCCAAATATTGCGTCGACACCCCTGATTCCATTGTTGCGGCGCGGCTTACCATGGAAGAAGCGCAAGAGGCAAAAAAGGAAATCGAGGCTAGCGGCGCGACTGTTTCCATAGAGGAATTCGATGAGCCCGAAATCGATGACAACCTCTACGACGTATTCCTAATGGAAGTCAATCCTGACAATAGGCAGGAAATTATCGAGGAACTCACAAGAGCAGACATTGGAATGGATTCCGATGAAGCCGAAGAATGCGTCGACAATCCGGGCAGTGTCATTGCAGAATCGGTTTCCAGAAACGAAGCAGAAACAATGAAGAGTGTCTTCGAGGATATTTACGGGGCAAAGGTGACAATCGAGCTTGCCGAAGATGACGGCGATGATGAAGGTGATGATGAAGATGAGGAAGATGGGGAAGGCGAGGACGATGACGTTCCCGACGAAGGTGGCGAGGGAGTGCCTGATGGCGTATTCCGTCAACCCAATACCCAGCCGCGTGTCGTAGAGGAGAAGACCAGCTTAAAGGATACCTGCCTCGGCTGCGGCTGTCTGACCGTTATCGCCATCGTGGTGATAAACGTCGTTATCAAGTTCGTCCTTTAGTTTTTCTACACGCTTTTTCTGAAACGCGCGGGCAGGATCTTCAGTTCTGTCTCGCGGTATTTTGCCACGGTGCGGCGGGCGACCCCGAGCCCCATCGAGTTGAGCGCGTCGGCGATGGCCTGGTCCGAAAGCGGCTTTTTCTTGTCTTCGCCGTCGATCAGCTTCTTTATCGCGTCGAGAATCTGCGCAGAGCCGATGACTTCGCCTTCGGTTGCCGGGGCACTGCCCTTGTCCGGAGCCGCAGCTGTCGAGACCTGCGCCGCAGCGGCCGTTGCCGGCGCCTGCTTGCGCACACCCGAGGTGAAGAACTGCTTGAGCTCGTAGATTCCGTAGGGCGTATCCACGTACTTGCCGTTGGTCACGCGGCTGATGGTCGAAAGGTCGCGGCCCACCTCGTCGGCGATATCCTGCAGGATCATCGGCTTGAGGAAGGCGGGGCCACCCCTGAAGAAAGCTTCCTGGCGCTTGACGATGGCGCGCATCACCTGTTCCATGGTGCTGAAGCGGCCGTTCACGGCGCTGATGAATTCCTCGGCCTTGCGCTTGCTGTTGCTGATGTATTCGCGGGTCTCCTTGTCGAGTCCCTTGTCGTTCAGCATGTCGGCATAGAGCTTGTTCACGTGTAGGCGCTTCGTGAAGCGCACCGACGCCTTGGTACATTCGACCTCGAAGTGTCCCTTCTTCTCGACCACATACATGTCAGCGTTCTTTATCTGGAGCGGCGCGTTCGAAATCTGGCGCCCCGGATGCGGGGAAAACTTCGAGAACTGCGCGATGGCCTTCTGCACCTCTTCGGAACTCCTGGACATGTTCTTCGCAATCTTCGCGTAGCGTAGCGCCATGAGGTCGTCGAAGTAGTTCTCGAGAATCTCGAATGCCATCTTCGGAAAGTCGTCGCGGGCGCGTGCCTGGATAAGGAAGCACTCCTGGAGGTTGCGGGCGCCGATGCCGAGCGGCTTGAACGTCTGCAGCACGTGAATCGCCTCGGCCACGGGGAGGCTCGCGTCTTCGAGCGGAATCTCGCCGCGGATGACGCGTTCGGCCTCGACCACGAACTTGTCGTTGTCGGAGAGGATTTTTACCATGGCCTCGTCGGGAGCGCTCTGCAAAAAACCGTTCTCGTCGAGACTGTCGATGAGGTACTGCACTAGGTCGCGGAATCGCTGCTCGGAGCAACCCGCTTGGTTCAGTTGCTTGAAGAGTTCCTTTGTCCCGTTCCAGTCGCGCAGCTGGTTGCGCAGGTTGTCCTGGAGGCTCTGGTCGCGATCCTTCTGCGGGCGGTCCCAGAGCTCGTCGGGGTCGGCAGGGGCGTTGTTCAGGTCCTTGAAAGGGGCATCGGCATCGCTGGTGCCGTCGGCGAGACGGCGTTCCATATCGGAATTCGTCGTGTTCTCGAGGATGTCGTAATCCATGTCGGCGCTGTCCTCGAGCGTGCCCGCGCCAAAGTCGATTTCCTGCACGGAGTCTTCCGCAGATTCGGAACCGAATTCACCGTCCGCATTTTCGGAATCGCCATTTGCCGGCAGCTCTTCCGGAACCTCGTCGTCGAGTTCCAGGAGCGGGTTCGATTCCACTTCCTGCACGATGGCGCTCTCCAGTTCCTGCGAAGTCTTCTGGAGGATAGTTGCCGACTGCAGCATCTGCGGCGAAATCGTCTGTTCGAGTCGCTGGGACTGTCCCAGCTGCATTCCCATATTCATGCGGCCCCCTAGTCCAAGCGGAAACTGTCGCCCAGGTAGATGCGGCGCGCTTCCGGGTCGTTCGCGAGGTATTCCGACGAACCCTCGGTAAGCACCTGGCTTTTGTACATGATGTAGGCGCGGTCGGTGATGGAAAGCGTCTCGCGGACGTTGTGATCGGTGATGAGGATTCCCATGCCCTTTTCCTTGAGCCCCGAGATGATGGACTGGATGTCGGCCACGGCGATGGGGTCGATGCCCGCGAAAGGTTCGTCGAGCAAGAGGAACGAGGGGTCGCTTGCGAGGGCGCGCGCGATTTCGAGACGCCTGCGTTCGCCACCGGAACAGCTCATGGATTTGGTCTTGCGGATATGCGTAATCTTGAATTCCTCGAGCAGCTGTTCCAGGCGCATCTTGCGTTCGCGGCGCTTGAGTCCCTGCGTTTCGAGGATAGCCATTATGTTGTCTTCAACCGAAAGCTTGCGGAAGATGGAAGCTTCCTGCGGGAGGTAGCCCACGCCGAGGCGGGCGCGCTTGTACATGGGCTTGTCCGTCATCTCGATATCGTCGAGGAATATGTGGCCCGCGTCGGGGCGCACCATGCCCACGATCATGTAGAACGAAGTCGTCTTGCCGGCACCGTTGGGCCCGAGCAGCCCGACGATTTCGCCCTGTGACACGCTGATGGAAACATCGCTCACGACTTGGCGACCGCCATAGACCTTGCGCAGTTTGTCTGTACGGATAGTGCTTACCAGGTTTTTCATGGTTTCTTTTCCTCCGCGTCCTTAATTGATTTGGGCCGGTCCCTTCCGAGCCGTTTCTTGCGTTCCGTGTTCCGGGCTTCGGCCGCGGCCTTCCGTTCCTCGCGCGTCATCGTGCGCGCTTCCGGGCGGGCCGTGGCTGTCGTGTCCTTTATGACTCCCGCCTTGATGAGCGAGTCGCGCGTGGCCTTCTCTTTTGCGGCCTTGTTGCGCTGTTCCTTTTCGAGGTCCACGTAGCGGCCGCTAGCAAGCGTCCCGCGCCCGAGCAGGCGCAAGGTCTTCACGGCATTCTTGATGGGGTCGAACATGATGTTGATGGTATCGCCCGCCGCTTCGTTCTTGCCCGAGACGGTGCGGTCCTTCTTGATGTAGAAATAGGTGCTCTGCGCCTTGCCCGAGACGATTGCGCGGTCCATCTTTCCCTTGTTGAAGTAAAGGTCGAGGCGGTTTCCGTCCATGAGGTTCCTGTAGTCGGGCAGGTCGGTCTCGTAGAAGAATCCCTTCGCGTTCAGGTTCACGTACAGGCGCTCGATCTTGTTGTCCTTGAATTCGCAGAAGAGCGTGTCGCCGAATGCTTCCGTCACGTTGCCCGGCGCGTTTCTCTTCGGGTCTTCTTTCGATACGCCGTGCGCGTTCCTTATCACGAGCGCTGACTTGAGCGTTTTTTTCGCCTCGTCGATCACGAGGAATATGGAATCTCCCGTGAGGTGGTAGTTCTTCATGTCGAACGTCGGGTTCCCCTTCATCGAGAGCCAGCCGTTCGCGCGGTCGAAGTATCCGGTGTCGCAGGTGACTATCATGTCCTTCTGTGTCACCTTCACGTCCTTGTACGCCTCGGCGAAGGAATACTTCTTGTTGTAGATGATCTTGCGCGCCTCGATAGTCGTCGTGTCGATGGTGCTGTCCTTCATCTTCTCGAACTGGAAAAGTTTCGGCCGCGCGGGCATCGTGAGAATTTCGTTTTCGCGGTCGTATTCCAGCATGTCGCCCTTGAAGAGGTAGGTGTGGAGCGAATCGCCCGAAACGACATTGCCCGTGGCCGTCGCGATGGCCTGCTTCTTGCGGTAGACGCCGTTGTTCGCCTGGATATAGCCGGAGGGGTGCGTAAAGAGGAAGCCGCCGTCGCACTGCACGACCTCGGATTCCTTGCTCCAGGTGGCACGCTGCGTGCGGAAACGGACGCTGTCGTGTACGAACAGTACACGGCCCTGCAACAGCAGGGTGCCCCGCTTGCGGGCGACAGCGAGGCTGTCCGCGTGTTTCATGATGAGCGGGGAACTCTGCGCGAAGACATCCGCCGCGGCAAGCAGGAGCAGCAACACGAAAATGACCGGGAGGCGCTTCACTTGTTCCCCCGTTGAGGAGGCGGTTGCGAAGGAGACATCTTCTTCGCAGCAGGTGATGCCCCGCTAGCTCCAGGCTGGGGGCCCCTTGCGGCAGGCGGCGGCGCGGGAGGTTTCTTCTCGAGTTCTTCCGCCTGCTTCTGGTCTTCTTCCTTCATGCGCTTTGCCGCATCCTGGAATATGCCCGTCACGTTGGAGAGGATTCGCCAGTTGTCCATGTGGGCGTCGCTTACGAACCCCTTGCCCTGCAGCACGTCGCCCTCTTCGGAAACCACGCGCACGTAGCTGTCGGTGCGCACCAGGTTGTCGGCCTTGTTCCACAGGAGCGAATCTGCACGCACCGAGGCGCCCTTCGGGGTCAGCGCGTACACGTGCCCGTAGGCGTAAACGTAGGTGAATTTCATGTCCATGCGTCCGGAATCCGCGCGCAGGAAAGCCACGCGTTCGCCCACCGAATCGTAGATGTCCACAAGTACGGGCCGCACGAATACGACTTCCTTGTCGGCCCAGCGTTCCAGGTAGGCCGTCTTCATCTTCCAGGAGAGCACGTCCTTGTCGTAGCAGTCCAGAAGCGTCGTGTCGGTAAAGAGCATCTGCGGGCGGTCCACGTGGATCCAGGGCTTTTCTTCCTCGATTTCCTCGCAGCCCGCGAGCACGGCGATGCAGGCCGCCATCCAAAGAGCAGCCACGGCTTTCGGTCTAGGTCCCGAGGGCCGTCGCAGAAGTTGTTGCAAAAACCGTGCCATCGTGCACAAAGTACAAATATTTAGGGGTCCAGATTGGGGTTTACGGCCCGAAACGGCCTGATTTCGGGGCTAACGCTTCCTTGCGGGCTTCTTGCCGCTAAGCCCCTGGAAGAAGAATGTCCCGAGGATGAGGAGGAGCGCTAAGCCGTAGAAGACTGCCTTCACCACGAGGCTCGGGTTGAACCCGTTATTTAGAACAACGTAAAGGGCGGTCAGCAGCACGATCCAGATGCCCTGAATCCAGAGCGTCCACCTATAGGGCCAGAAACCTATCATGCGGTACACGTAGATGTTCATCCACACCGCCTGCAATATCTGGTAACCCATCGAGGAGAGCGCCGCGCCCGCAATTCCGAGGTGCGGAATCAGGAGGTAGTTCATGGCGATGGCGAACACGAGCGAGACCGCGTTCATGAGGAGCATGAACTTGCTGCGGCCAAGGCCGTTGATCACGGGACCCGCGAGGCCGAACATGCCGTTGATCAGGTTTCCGATCATGAGGATGCCGAGCACGGCGACAGGGTTCTCCTCGGTAATGAACGACTTTCCGGCAATCATCATCGTCTGTTCCGGGAAGAGCACGATGAAGAACCCGATGCCGAGCTGGATGAGGGTCACCATCGAGACGCAGTAGCTGAATACGGGCTTGAGGTCGGTTTTCAGGCGTTCGGGAGTCATCCCCGCGACAACGGGGAGGAGTATCGGGTTGTAGCTCTGGCGGATAGTCTTGAGCCCGTTAGAGATGGTCACCATCACGGCGTAGATGCCCGCCGCCTCGGGCCCGAGCAGCGCAAGCACCATCCACAGGTCCATGCGGAGCAAAAATGACGTCACGACTTCCGAGAATCCGAGCGGGATGGAGTAATTCAGCAGGTCCTTCGAAAGCGGCTTCTGAGGGCGCCACGGCATTTCGGGGAACTGTTTGTGGACAAGGAAAATGTAGCAGACCACGCCGAGGCAGTTCGCGACAAAGAGTCCCACCGGCAGGGCGAGCGTCTGCGGGAACGACGCGTAGAAGAGCACGAGCCCGATGACTGGCGCAAGTGCCGATACCGCGAAGTCGTTGATGAAAATCTTGTACTGCGGGTGGCGATTGCCTTCGGATGCGCCCGCGAAGATGTGGAGGATGGACCACGGCACCAGCGAGAGGATATAGATGCAAATTTCCGTGGACGAAAGCATCGCAAGCCCGCTCGAGAGCTTGTGCAGCCCGAAGTAGGCGGCGATAACCACAGCCACAGTGAGGATGACGGAGAAGAGCACCGTGCGCTTCACGGATTCCATGATGCCTTCGTACCTGTCGCGCCCCTGCACGATGTTCTGGGGGAGGTAACGGTGCAGGCCCTTGTCGAGGCCGAGAACCGCCACGCGGCTCATGGTGAGCACCCACAGCTGGGTCGATACGTACACGCCGAAAAGCGCCTTGTCGAACACACGCGCCACCACGATCATCAGGAGCGGGGCGATGACTTTCAGCGCCGTTCCCGCCAGATTGAGGAACGCGCTTTTGACAAGGTACTTTTGGTCAGTCTTGATGTCCGACATTAGGAGCAAATTTAATATTTTTAGCGGGTATGAAATACTCCTGGACGTTCCTCGTCGGCTATCCGTTCGACTTCCTGCATGCCATGTTCTTCAGGCTGCTGGCGCCCCTGTACGCAAAATGCAGGGCCGAAGGGAAGAGCCCGTGGGTCATCGGGGGTCACCGCGGGAGAATCTACGAGGACAATGCCGCCGCCGTCCACGGCTACGTGGCCGAATCGACGGACCAGGAAATAATCTGGATTTCGGCAAGCAAGCAGCTCACGCGCGAACTCGAGGGCAGGGGCTACAGGGTGTTGCGCAGGAATTCCTGGAAGGCGCGGCTCGCCATGATCAAGGCGCCCGTCGCGATATACTCCCACGGCGAAGACGATATCGACCAGTTCTTCAAGTACTTCAGAAAACAGTCCGGGCTCCGCATCCACCTGAACCACGGCCAGAACTTCGCAAAGACAGGGTACTTCGCCGTTCCCGCCGCTGCAAGCTGGAGCGAACAGAAACGCGCCGAAATGCAGAAGAAGTTCGCCGATTTTGACTACATGCTCGCTGGTTCCGAATACGAGAAGCAGATGTTCCTGAAGGCGATGCCCTACAAGCCGGAGTCCGCGTTCATTCCCGATTGCGGATGTGCACATGTAGACAAACTAATCCGGGCCGCTGGCGACAAGCCCGAAGGGCGTATCCTCTGGTTCCCCACCTTCCGTGACGACGCCGAGGATGCCGAGCAGCTAAACCGCATGGAAGCGGAGGTGCTGCACAGCGAAACTCTCCGACGCTACCTCGAATCGACCGGCCGCAAGTTTACGCTCGTCCGCCACATCAATTCGAGAACGGGCAGCTTCGGCGATATCGCCCCCTGCTTCGAAGTCCGCGACATCCAGGAAATCGGGAAGCTCCTCCCGACGGCCGAATGCCTCATATCGGACTACTCGAGCCTCGCCATCGACTGGCTCATCTTCGACCGCCCCTTCGTACGCTTCGCCTTCGACATCGAGCGGTACACCCGCAAGCGCTCCTTCTACATCCCGCTCGACGAACTCGTCCTCGGTAAGGACGTGAAGACCGCCGAGGAACTCGCGGACTTCCTCGCGTCGGATGCATGGAAGGACCGCACGCCGTACCTTCCGAAGATCGAGTTCTACAAGAACAAGATTTTCCCGAACCTCGAACCGACCCATTCCGAAATCTGCGTCGCCAAGATACGCGAACTCCTCCAGCAAAGGCAGGCAAAGTGAGTACACTGAAGATTCCATACGCGATAGCGATTGGCAACTGGTTGCCGTACAGCGAGACTTTCATCTACGACCAGGTGAAGCATGCCACGCGCTACGAGCCCCATGTGCTCGCCCGCGGCTTGAACCCGGCGCGGGAAAACTTCCCCTACGAACACGTGACGTCGCTGAACGCGCTCGAACGCACGCTCTACTACGCGGCGCTCCCGAGCGGCAAGTTTGCACGCGTCATCCGCGAGAGCGGCGCGAAGTTCGTGCACGCGCATTTCGGCACCAACGGGGCGCTTGTCGCGGCGACCGCACGCAAGGCGGACGTACCGCTCATCGTCACACTCCACGGGGTCGATGTCGGAATCCTCCTCAACGAGCGGATCCCGGTTGACTACCTCTTCTACAAACGCACCTACAGGCGCATGTTCGAGACGGCTCAGCTGCTGCTCCCGGCCTCGCAGGAACTCGCCGACTGCCTCGTGCAGCTGGGCGCACCCGAAAGCAAAATCCGCATCCACAGGCTCGGGGTCGACACGTCGGCATTCACGCCCTTCACGCGCCCCGACCGCCCCGCGCAATTCCTGATGATTGGCCGCCAGGTCGAGAAGAAGGGTTTCGAGTACGGCATTCGCGCCTTCGCAAAGATTGCAGATAAACACAAGGAATCGACCCTCACGCTCATCGGCAAGGGCCCATTGCAAGAGCAGTTGCAAAGCCTCGCCACAGAACTCGGAATCGCCGACAGGGTAATTTTCAAGGGCAGCGTCAATGCGCAGTTGATGCCCGCCCTGCTCGAAAACTACGACGTACTCGTGGCTCCCTGCATTGTCGCGAAGAACAACGACCGCGACTCGGGACTCATCGTGCTCAAGGAAGCGGGCGCGAGCGCGATGGCGAGCATCGGCACCTTCTGCGGCGGCCTCCCCGAGATTATCGACGACGGCAGGACTGGGATGCTTGTCGGCCAGCGGGATACAGAAAAACTCGCCGAATGCATGGACGCGCTCGCAAACGACTATGGGCTGCGTACCCGAATGGGATCTGCAGCCCGTGTCAAAATGGAAAATGATTACGATACCGTACGCCAGAACGCACGGCTAGAAGAAATATTCGACGCTACCCTTCGCGGCCAAGCATGAACGCCTTCTTGTTGCCTTCATGGAACTTTTCGGCGAAGAGCTTGTTCAAGGCGACCGTCCACTGGTCCACGGTGAAGTCGAAATGCTTGCTCAGCTTGCCGAGCATCGCGACGTTCAGGGCCTTCACGTTCTCGAGCTTCCCGACATCGATGTCCGCCGGAGTGAGGAGCACGCCGCCCTGCTTGAGGAAGGCCTCGTTCACCACGACCTGCGTCTCGTCGAATACCACCAGGTAGTCGGCTTCGCCCGTCGGGATCATCGGGGACTGGACTTCTTCGCCCTTCGCAAAACGGACGTCAGATGCAATGGAACCGCCGCGCTGGCTCATGCCGTGCACTTCGGCCTTTTTCACGTCGTAACCCTGTTCGAACACGAGTTCCGCCATCACGTCGCTCGCCTTGATAACGCCTGTGCCACCGAGGCCGGCAAATTTCACGTTAACTACGCTCATAAAAATTTCTCCTAAAAATTGCCGTTTTTCTTTGCGGCGGCTTCGGACTCGGCGAGAGCCTTTTCCGCCTTTTCCTTGTTGGCCTTGTCCCAGGCGAGGATGCTCTTGAGGGCGAGAATGCAGGGGCTCTTCGCCACAATGAGCGTGAGCTCGTCCTTCTCGAGCGCTTCCTTCACGAGTTCCTTGAACTTCTCGGGTTCCTTGACCTGGTTCACTTCGTAAACGTTGTCGAAACCGGCAGTCTTCGCGATGGCGCCGTAGTCCAGCTTGTAGGCCGGGCTGTGGTCGAGGTGACGGCCCGTACCCGGGTGTTCCTGCTGGCCCGTCATGGCGGTGATGCTGTTGTCGAGAATGACGACCACATGGCCGGTGTCGGGGCGGTTGTAGCCCGCTTCCACGAGGCCGGTGATGCCACTGTGCACGAACGTGGAGTCGCCAATCACGGAGACGACCTTCTTGGCCTGTTCGCGCGGGAGCACGTTGCGGAGGCCAATGCCCATGCCGATAGCGGCACCCATGTCAATCATGTAGTCCATCGCGCTGATGGGCGGGAGGGCTGCCAGCGTGTAGCAGCCGATGTCACCGGAAACGATGCAGTCGAGTTCCTTGAGAACCGCGAAAGAGCTGCGGTGCGGGCAGCCCGGGCAGAGCATAGGCGGCTTGCCCTTGACCGGAACCGGGTCCGGATTGCGATCGCCAGCGATAATGCGGCGCACGCGGTTCACGTCCAGTTCGCCGAAGCGGAAAATCGGGTCGAACTTGCTTTCGCACTGGATACCGGCGGCCTTGATGTTCTCGGCGAGCCACGGGTCGTTTTCTTCGATCACGAGCAGGCGCTTGCCTTCGAACTTCTTGGCGAAATCCTTGATGAGCTGCATCGGCAGCGGGTAGGTCATGCCGAGCTTGAGGATGCTTGCTTCCGGGGCGGCTTCACGCACGTGGTGGTAGCTGATGCCGCTCACGATAATGCCCATGTCGGCGCTGCGCATTTCCACCTTGTTCGGGCCTTCGGCCACGTTCCAGGCTTCCATCTCGTCCATCTTGGCACGGAGCTTGCGGCCCGCGGGCTTCGAGAAGCCAGGCACCATCACGTGCTGGGCGATATTGCGCTCAAAGTTCGGCACCATGGCCGGGAGCTCTTCCTTCGGCACCACGATGGACTTGGAATGGTCCACGCGGGTCGTCATGCGGAGGATGACAGGAATCTTGAACTTTTCGCTCGTCTGCATCGCAATGCGGAAGAAATCGTAGGCTTCCTGCGAGTTGCTGGGCTCGAACATCGGGCAAACGGATGCCTTCGCGTGGTTACGCGTATCCTGTTCGTTCTGGGAACTGCCCTGGCCCGGGTCATCGGCAACAATCCAAACCATGCCGCCATCCACGCCTGTGTAGGTCGCGGTGTAGAGCACGTCGCTTGCCACGTTGAGGCCCACCATCTTCATGGTGACCACGCTGCGGGCATGGCCAAAGGCTGCACCCAGGGCCACTTCGGCGGCAACCTTCTCGTTCGGGGCCCACTGGGCATACCCGCCGAGTTCAGAATAATCCTCGAGGATTTCGGTAGAGGGGGTACCCGGGTAACCCGCGGCAAACTGCACGTTGCAGTGGCGCATAGAAAGCGAGATGGCCTCGTTTCCCGAAATCAGCATCTTTTTCGCATTCGGATCAAAAGCTGGCATAGCGTTCCTTTTCTTGTGTCAAATGGTTTTTAAGGCATGGCCTTAAACGCCCGCAAATATAGAAAAAAGCCCGGGTTGTAAAAATCCCGGGCCTCAATCCTAGTCCATTACGCAGCGGACGGAATTCGCGTACCACTTATAGCTATTGACTCGTTGCGCATTGCTGCCGGACCAAAAATCTATTTCTATCACAAGGTAGCCGTTCTGCATGCCCAACGTGGAAGTCCAGAATTGCCCATACGTACCTAGAGATGAGTATTCCGAAGCATTCCTGTAGCCGCCCGGCAACGCCGTAAAGCCGTAGTCGTCCGTCCCGTTTCCGGTATCATTCCATCCGCTTGTAGACTTCAGCGGAGTGCCCGCGTTTTTTATGCCGCCTACGGCATCGAAAAGTGTCTCGAATTCTTCCGCGCTCGGCAAATGCCAACCCTTGGGGCATACGCCGCGCACATGCCCAGTCACCTCGCAGTCCGAGAATTGTCCACATCCCTTGCCATCATCGCTGAACGCCGCAGCGCTGTCCATCGCCGCGCTCCACACATAGAGGCGCCCGTACGTGTCGCAATAGCTCACGGTATCGTTGTAGCAGTAATCGGGCACTACGACACTATCTTCCTTTACCTTGAAATAGTAGAGGTAGTTCAGGTTCTCGGCCATCCACACCTGTTCGCCGACAGTTATCGTCTTGTAAGTCTTGCCGTCGCGGAGGTCCGTCAACGTGTTGCCCTTGGCATCGTAGGCGCTCTCGTCGATGAACAATGCCTCTGCGTCAGAGCAGTCCTTTCCGTCTTTGCCATCGGCACCATCCTTGCCATCGGTCCCATCTTTACCATCCACGCCGTCTTTGCCGTCGGCACCATCCTTGCCATCGACGCCGTTTTCCCCGTCAATACCGTCACGGCCATCCTTGCCGTCTAGGCCATCCTTTCCATCGATTCCATCTTTACCGTCGGCACCATCCTTGCCATCCGCGCCGTCCTTGCCGTTGAGCGAGGTCCACTTCTTGTCTACGCAGACGTACGCGCCGGCGGAATCCAGCGCATAGACCATGTCGCCTTCGCTTTCGGCGTTGCACTTGGGCATTTTTTCGCCCTTGTCTACGACCTGCATCCCGACAACCTTGGTGTCGTTGACATCGGTTACTTCGGTGTCGCAAGCGGAGAGGGTAAAGATCGCGGTTACCCCGAGAAGCAGTGTTAGAGAGCGGATAGAATGTTTCATGGACAGGACTCCTGTTGTTATTTAAATAGAATATAGTATAAAAAATTACTTCCCACTTCCGTTGAAATAATTCCTGTGCTTTTGTCCACCGGGGATCGCCGAAAAATACTATCGCTCTTACTTGTGACAGCGGTCACACACCCCAAAAAACAAGAAACCATTGCCTCGTTGACTCCTGTTACATATACTTATCCGTATCGCTGCAACGAAGTCTATTTCTTCACGGCCATTGTGACCCCCGCTTCAGGCTATCATGGTATAGTAGATATATCAATGTCCGAGACCATGACGAACGGAATGTACACCTGCAAGTACTTCGGTTCAGCCGTTGTTTACAAAATAAAGCCAAATCCCTTTATTAAGGAAACTGTCAAGTACGAGGATGTGGTACGCAAGTTCACTCCCGATTAACGCCAAGAGTCATACCGGCGGAAATCAGGCTTTTCAACGATATCTAGTGATCCGCGCAGTTATCGCGCCCCAGGAAATTGCATACGCATTTTACATTGCGCCCACAATTCCTCGAACATCGGGCGGTATCCTTCAATATCCTCCAGCTGCACGATGGTCGTAATCTTGTTGCCGGCGTCTTTTGAAGATGCTCCGCAATGGTATAACTTCTCCCCCTTCGCCTTAAAATCCACAAAGATATAGCGGTCGTGGAACTTATGCAGAGCGGGTTTCACGTCAATCGATACATCCGGGCGGGCGGCGCGGAAATCGGCAAGCATATCATCCGTCATGCGGCTTCCACCGAGCAGGTCGCTAAAGATCCAGATGGCAATGCCCTTGGGCGCATTCCGCAGCAAGTTCAACGTTTTAACATCCACATAGTTGTCCACAATCGTCAGAGACTTTTTCGCCATCCCGTAAATCTGCGTGTAGGCGACATCGGCCTCCAGCTTGTGACCGTTCAAAATCAGGAAATGCTTGTAGGTGCTCGGGTCGACGAAATTCTCCATGACCTTCTGGAGAGAATTTCGATTTTCACGCATTTCGTTAGACAACAAAGCGATATCGCGCGTATTTTGGATTGTTTGGGCGGCAATCTCCGTAATACCATTGTTGCCGAGCAACAACTGGTTTTCCGCGACAATGTAGTCCTTCATTTGCTTGAAAAGGCGAATTAAAGCCATACTTTGACGGATCGCCAAGTCACCTTTTAGAACCGTCATAAGCATATAGATGCCCTGTTCGGTGAATGCGTAGGGTAATTTTCGTGTCCCGCCCCAACTTGATGTGCATTTTTTGCACATCAAGTTCTGCATTTCATCCTCACTCAATTGAAATCGAAAATCCTCCGCAAATCGATCAATGTTGTTTTTTACCTGGCGATTGAAAAATCTCGTTTCGTACCCGTAAATCTCCGCCAGGTCGGCATCGAGCATCACCTTGATCCCGCGGATGGTGTATATCCGCGATTTCAACAACGTTTCGTCGATGAGCGGGAAATCCGCAACAGCCAATTTATCAGTTTTTCTTGCCATAATAATCCTCTAGCCCGCTCGGCATGAGCGAACGTTAAAAACGGTTTTAATTGCATCTGCACTGCAGGCACAATTTGGGTTTGTTATGTTTTGGGATGCTCTTGCGGTGCTGTTATATAGGCGATTGCGAAAATGAGTTGACGGTCCTTGTAGCGTTTGTCGATTCAAATTCATTTACCCACTCCTTGACCTTCGCCTGCAAAAGTTTCTTGTCCGGCAGGTACAGCTCATAGGCGGAGGCGTAAATATTCGCGTCTTCGGGCAAAGTCAACTTCACAAGGGTATCCTTCTTCTCCTTGCAAAGCAGAATGCCGATAGTCGGCTTTTCAAAATCCTGCTTTACATACCGGTCGTAGTAGTTTACGTACATCTGCATCTGGCCGAGATCCTGGTGCGTCAACTTATCGACCTTCAAGTCAACGAGCACATAGCACTGCAGCAGACGATTGTACAAGACCAAGTCCACAAAGTAGTTGTCCTCGTCAAAGGAGAAACGCTTCTGACGCGCTTCGAACAGGAATCCTTTCCCCAATTCAAGCAGGAAATCTTGCAATTTACCGATGATAGCAGATTCCAGTTTCGATTCCGAATACGAAGCGTCCGGCTTCAAGCCAACAAATTCAAGCGTCACCGGATTCTTGATGATATCCTCCGGCTTTTCCACCACGTTGCCAACCCGTGCCAAACGGGCAACCTGCTCCTTGTCCCGGCTCAGCGCAAGACGCTCATACAGGCTTGAACCATACTGCCGCTGCAACTCGCGAACAGACCAGTTCCCCGAAGTGGCCTCTATCTCGTAAAAACGGCGTTCGTCGGCATTCTTGATACGCATGAGCATCAGGTAATGGGTCCAGCTTAGCGTAAAATCAGGAGTATCAGAGATTTGACAATCACTGATTGTCAAATTCGAATAAGTCAGAAAAAATTGCCTAATCTGCCTCAAATTTGAATAGGACCACCCATCCCCATAACGAGCCGTAAGCCGCTCTGACAGGCCCTCAAGAACCTGCTTCCCATATTCGGCACGCTTTTTCCCGGACTGTTCGTCTTCCACGATATATCGCCCAATTTGGTACTTAGAGTAAACTTCGGCAACATTCATTGCCGTAGCCACGCGAGTTCGCGCTTGCTCAATCAACTTCGAGACCTTATTGAACAGTGATTCCACCGCTTTTGCAGGGACGTTCTCTTTATTTTTAGTCATATAGCCTCCATGAGGTCGCAATTTGCGACCGGTTATTTCCCGCTCCGGGCTGCGGCGATTTCTGCATTTTCCAATTCGTCAGCCGCTGGCTGACGATTTAAAACGAGGAGCAATTGCTCAAAGCGAGAATTGCGTCTACACTGCGGACGCGATTAGGTTTGTTTGTGTTTTGATTTGGGATGCTCTTGCGGTGCTGTTGGCGAGGGCTTTCCTCGGCGTTACCTGGCGCCCGCCTTAGCGAGCACACTCGAATAGGTCGTGTTCCTATCAGCTATCCAACAACATCAACAAGAAGGTTGATGAGCCCCACCGCGGATGCACGTACGGGCCGCAAGGCCTATGCCGACTGTCGCAGGGATTGTCGTAATACGGGGATAAATATACAAAGAGGTTTGAGGAAAGTCAACACCCGTGCGTTACTTCCCGCATTTCTTTGTAGCGTTCCCCAGCTCGGCCGGCCCCTGTCCCCCTGGACTGTCATTCAGGAGCGTAGCGATAGAATTACGATAGGGCCTACCCTTCGCCGGGTCGGGCTATATTGCAAGGCGCCCCGTGCGCGCCTGCGGCACCCCCGCGCCGCTCTTGCAACGGAGCCGCGCAAGCGCGCCTCCGCCCCAAGGGGTCACTATCCCTAACGCAAATGCGGGGGGGGACCTATGATTAAGAAGCACTGTTTTTTTCTGCTATGTTGCCCGCAATTGTCGGAATCCATTTTGATTGAACGCCAGCAATAAAAGCAAAGGATAATTGTATTATTTCGTCCGAACCTACATCAGGTAAAAACAATTTTGACTTCATAAAAAGAATTGTGATGGCTCCAAACACAATGCCACAAATCAATTTTGGCATATACCGCATAACTAGATGTATTCCGGATTCATAGCATGACAATTGTAAATCTTTATAACTGTAAAAAATCATAACAAAAGCACCTATTAATCCCAAGGTTGACCCATAAAAATATGGCAGTTTCTCTGGAGCCGTTTTGTCAACAAGCGCATAACTCCCCAACATCAGCACAATAGATCCAACAAGCATCCAGACAATCATTTTGAATATTATCGCAGCATTAGAACTTTCAATAAATGAATATAAGCGTTTAAAATATTTATTTGGTTTTAATTTGAAATCATCCAAATATGCCCGGCAAAAACATTTCAAAAGAATTCCTTTCATTTGGATGCGTTTATCTCCGGCTTTATGATCTATTTCCGATTGCAAATAGTAATATTCTTCTGTAACAAGAGTTTCATTACCAACGGGCTTATCAGTGGACCTTTTATCAAAAACTGTTTCAATATATTTCTTTCCTTTCTTATCAGAGCATTCTAGTTCAAGTCCAACAATTCGCTCGTGAGCGAAAACGATTTTTTTGATAATCGTTCCTTTTTCTTTCCCGTAAAGAGACCCCTCTCTATCTTTGTACTTTGCTTTTTTGTCTTCATTATCTAATACCGGATTGCACATTATTCAATTCCTTTTTCCTCCATACGAATAATTGAACAAGAGGAGGTTTCTTGAACTTTTTAAAGTTATATAAAATAATTCATATAAATTGTTTTATTATTATTATTTTTCTTAAGAAAGAATTGTCTTTATTGACTTTTTGACGTGAGGGTTTATTCATGATTAATGATAATTGAAACGGCTCCTTGTTCAAGGAGCCGCTAAATTATTTGACGCTTAATCCATAACGTTCAACTAAAATGTTAAAATCATCTGGAAAAGCCGATTGTATTTTCTTTGCAATTATTTTTTTTCGAGCATTGTAGAACGCAATGAAATTATGGTATTCATAGCCAACATCTGTCGGAATACAATTGCAGTCAAAATAGCTTGAATCATGTGGATTCCTTGTTATCCAATCGCCAAACGGTTCGTTACTCTTAGAGCGATTCTCCTGTATGCGCAGCAACTGCAAATTTGACAGTTTATTGTAATTACCTGTATAAAAGTCCATCGTTTTATCATCAACACCAGCAATTCTTTTTTTTATGGCAGATTTTTTATTCATTAAATCCTTTGGCCATATATGGTCAACCTCGTATTCTCCAAGTAACGCATAATTTGCAACTTCCATTAATATTGGAAGGACCTTCACATCACCATAATTAAGGTCACAGATGTCGTCTACTTGTGCCTTGCCAACAAACAAAGGCTTTTTTATTTTCTCCACCATTAAATCATCTAATGGGAAATATTTGTGCGTTGTATTGTCCAATACTCTTCGAATTCTGGTAAGGGTACTTCCGGTTCCATCCATAAATACATCGTTAACCAAAGAACGAAGCATCCATTGGCGAATAAAAATTCGATCACACCTGGCACGATTTGATTCGCTAGATATGTGCGTATCAGTTAAGTTATTTTTATAATAGTAGTATGCAATTGGAAGAATCATACTCTTACTAGATAACTTCTTCCCATCAAAGCCAATGTATTCAATGCATCTTACCGCATTCGATAATGCGTTAATAATATTGCTCCAATTGTCCAAGAAAATTTCATCCATTTTTTCACGAGCATAGTTTTCCGGCTTTTGCAAAGATAAGCTTTGTGCTCCGGTAAATAATAGCCCCGCAGTTAGAACTAATTCCTTGTCTATCTTAAAAGCTGTTTCAACTTTACGAGGTGCTGAATTAATCTCGTCAATAGCCTCCTTCATTTTTATATGAATATCTGTATCGCCTTGCGTTCCAGAAGCAACAGAAAGCATTAAGTCGGATGCAGCTAATTTTTGGCCTCCACTATTAACTCGAACAAAAATATCAATTACTTCGGGTAAAGATCTATTTTTCGACGGGTAATAGTTGACGTTTTGCCTGGTTTTCAAGGCATCGTCTAATCTTCTAATCATCTTCATTGTCTGAGACAACTGCTTAGGTGGTAAAAACAATTTTTCTGCATTTAAATCGGGAAGAAATTCTCCATATTCGAAATTATCATCAAATACATCTGATATTTTCAACCAATACTTCTTTACGCCGTTTTCGTCTTCAATGACATCGCCAATTTCATTTTCAGGAACGAAAGCAAGCGGATATTTTTCTTCTTCGGTTTGGGGAATCGACATTAGATTGATGCAAAGATAACGATTGAAATAGGAAGACTCGTCTTCGTATTTGCGTCCTTTCACGTGAGTCCGCCAATGTCCAGAAATGCCAACGTAAAGGCTGGTTATTCTTTGTTGTCCATCTAGAACAGCGATGTAGTCTGAAAGGCCCTCCTTCGCCGAATCTCCCCGTTGCATTTTTAGTTTTTGTTCATCAACAACTTTTATAAACTGATTGAAAGCAAATTTTTCTAATGTATCGTTGTGTATTTCCCAAAATAGGCACGTGCCAATGGGAAAATCTCTCATCAGACTATCGAACAAATCATAGATTTTTTGTTCTGGCCATACAAAACTTCGTTGCATCGCAGGTAAAACAATTTTACCGCGATTGATGTCGTTAATAAGATCTTTAATAGAACATGACAAATATTCAGCCATATTATTTCCTTTTTTAAAGATTAACAATTTTTTTTCAAATTTGTCAAGCTTTTTTTCTTTTTTGTTTGTAGTTTACACTCTTATGTTTTTTATAGTGTTCAGCACATATTCCCGATTCAGCCAATAACACATCTTCTTGACCTGGAAGCCCTGCGCACCTTCGGATGTGTCGGCGGCGTTCTGTGCTTTGGGGCGAATATGGCAAATAGGGTTTTCTGAAGCTTTTATAAAATGCTCGTAATTTCCGCCCGCAACTTTGGCACGGGTATCTTCCCAGAGGATTTTTCCCTGTTCCAAATCTTTGAAAGGCATGGTCCAGAACATCACTTTTTCTAGGCGAACCTGCTTGTCGTTTTTCTCAGCGGGTTTCCTGAAAATGATGAACATAAACCGCTGCGTGAACATTTCATAAAGTGCAGAATCTTCCCAGAATTGTTCCTGGACAATTTCTTTGTAATTCACGTTCGGAAACGACATCGCCTCTTTCAGGTTGCCGTTGGCTTCGAGTCGGATTGTCTTGATGGCGATTTCAGCCTTTTCAAATTCAGCAATCTTCTTCGACTTGATACCGAGAATGGCGCGGCATACATTGTAAGCCATGGATTTGCTTTGGCCGAATTCAACTCCCAAAATCTTTTCTATCTCCGCAATCGTCTTGCCGTAATACGGAGAGAATTTTCTTTCAATCAGTTGCTCAAAGGTTTCCGATTCGCGGTAATCAGAAATGCTGCGAACTACGCTTTCGGCGGTTTCTTGCGCCTTCAGGATTTTCTTCTTTTGCTGTTCGCTTACAAAAAGGTCGTGATACATCTCCGGATGCTTCAGAGAATCCAGGATAATCGTATTGACATACCTTGACTTGATTGAATACGCACGCTGGGGAGCCAATTCTTTAGATTTGGGCTGCTGACGCATTTCGGCACCAGCCCTTGATCCCTTTGTGCAAGCGGCAAGGTAAAGCGTATCGCCTTCCGAGATTTCGTGGGCCTTCCCGGCAAGAATTTTATTGTGGATTATAGCCCAGTCGTCCTTGATGATTTTCAGGTCCGTTTCAGGAAATTTCCAATAGCGGACAATCTTGAAAATGACATCAAACGGAAGTTTGCCCTCTTCGTGCAGATAGAACATCAGCAACAGCAATTCGTTCTTTTTCCAGAAACTGCTTGTGTAGAAAGTCATGGCTGCTTCTTCAACATAATCAATCATGTTGAGAACGAGACGTTCCTTCGAAAGCATGCTTCCATCGGATGCGGTTTTCAAAGGTGTGCATTTTAGTTCAACACCCGCTTCCTTAAAATCCGGCTCCGATTTAGAATTCGGCTCATATTGGAAATGATATTTTTCGACGGCATTTCCCAAGCCGCCTTTACCAGACTGAACTAACCGAGCATTGCCATACACTTCCCACAAGGTCTTTCCGAGCATCTTCCTAGCATGCTCAAGAATAGACTCTTTGGAAGTTTTGTCGTATGGCAAGGTCGATTCTTTCATATCATATCCACTTTTCTAAAACTCGACCAACATTTTCAACAATACCGGTCACAAGAGCATTACCCATCAGGAAGGCACGGCGCAAATTGCTGGCACCTTCCGTGTGGTTATCGGGGAACATGTTCAATCGCTCCAATTCGATAGGAACGAGTCTGCGGTAGCGACCGGATTTCGTCTTGATAACATGCTTGAAGCGTGACGGCCCCTTGCCGCCTTCGCCAGTGATAATTGTGCGAGAAGGCTTATCCAAGAAATCTGGGAACGCCATCGAGCCTTCGCTATAATTGTATTCGAAGCCTTCAGCGGTCTTTCTCTTTTCGGATTTGCCGCCCTTCAGGTATTCCCATTTGGGCAATTCTTTCTCGTCAATAAAGAATTCCTCGGGAACATCTTTTTCGTCAACAAGCAATTCGCCAAGAGTCAGTTTCTTCCCGGAATAGTCTGCGACAACATCAAAAGTGCAGACTTTGCGGTTGCTCATGAAACCTGAGGTGAAGAACGGCGAGTTTTTCTGCCCCTTATTGAATTCTTCAGTGACCTTGACCAAGTCGCCTTCGATTTCAAATTCTTTTTTCTTTGCCTTTTCGGAAGGTTTGCACTTTAGCGCCTGAGCAAGGATGCCATCATTTAGAATCCACTCATCGGCAACAGCTTTTGAACTTGCTTTTGCAAGTTTCGTTCCTTCCTTATAGGCAACAATGTAGGTTCTGCGACGACGCTGCGGCATGCCGTAATCCGCGGCATTAACAACGCGCCATTCTACCGCATAGCCAAGATCAGAAAGTGAGGCCAAAATAATTGCAAAATCGCGTCCGCGTTGTTTGACGGGTGATTTCAAAAGGCGATCAACGTTTTCAAGGAAGAGATACTTCGGCGGATTCTTGCTGTCGCGAAGAATGCGATGAATCTGCCACCAGAGAACGCCCTTTTTGCCTTCGATACCGCCCGAGCGTTTCAAAGTCGATGCAACGGAATAATCTTGACAGGGGAAACCACCGACAAGCAAGTTGCCCGGCCTAATATCTTCAACGGGAACAGTCGCAATGTCAACATTGGAATGTCCTTCAACCCCGAAACGTTTCTGATAAATTGCAGAAGCATCCTGTGTCTTGGTTGAAGGCTCCCACTGACTGTTCCAAACAGTTTTGTAACGATTGGAAGCCCGTTCAAGGCCTATACGAAATCCGCCCACACCAGCAAACAGCTCAATAACGCGAATGTCACTAGCTTTGGCTTGGACGGCATTATTAAAAAGATTGTATTGAGCAGCGCTTGCGCAATACTTAACAATAGGTTCACAAAGTTGTTGGGAAAGAACCTTGGCAAATTTTCTCTGTCCCATTAAAACGTTCGTTTAAATGGGACATTTGTAAAAAACGGTCCTAGGGGGGCGGTTATGCGGTTAAAGCCCCCCAAAAGATATCAAGGGAGAATTTTTAGACGCCGAAATAGATTATTTTTAGGTTCAAAGAAAAGGAACGTTTTTTATATACGTCACAAGGCTCCTTATGACTCTCCCGAACTATTTAGAACAGGCTTTTGAAACAGCGTTTTGGGATACTAGCGTTGAGTCGGAATCTACCTATAGGCCTAAATTTATTGCAAACGAGCCCGGCAATACGATGCAGGTGTTCTTAGATGGAGCTCTGCAAAAATGCGATCGTTTCATCATGAGTGTTGCATTTATTACGCGTGGCGGTTTAGCCCCGCTGATGCAGACTCTTCTTGATCTTGAAAAGCACAATGTTCCTGGACAAATCATTACAACCGATTATCTCGCTTTTACAGAGCCTTCCGCTTTAGAAATTCTGATGGGTTTGAAAAATATCAAACTCAAAATGTTTTGCTGCAACGGGAATCCAAAGGGCTTTCATACTAAGGGCTATCTGTTCTTTAAAGACCAAATAGTCAACATCGCCATCGGGAGTTCGAATCTTACTCAGAAAGCTATTTCCGAAAATAAAGAATGGAACATCAGTTTTTCTTCATCCGGGAATGGAGAAATTTATAAACATATTATAGAAGATTTCGATTCCTTGTGGAATAGCGAAAACACATACGAAATAAATGAAGACTCTCTTTACGGATACAAACTACTTTATTCCGAAAATAAAAGGCTCGAAAAAGAGAAATCTCGTGCTTTAAGCGATTCGAAGACTGTTTCAATTGAGCAGATAAAACTGACGCCAAACTCCATGCAGCTTGCATTTATAAACAAGCTGAATGAAATGCGAAAGAATGGAGCAAACAAGGCTTTACTTATTTCTGCGACTGGTACAGGAAAAACATATGCCGCCGCTTTTGCACTTCGTGACATCAATCCCAAACGCGCGCTATTTATTGTCCATCGTGAAATAATTTTGAAACAGGCGATGAAATCGTTCAGGAATGTATTCGGCGATTCCAAATCCTTTGGACTCTTTGCCGGTGGCACAAATGAATCCCGTCGCGATTTTGTCTTTGCAACAATGCAAACAATGGCAAGGCATTATAAAGAATTTTCTAAAAATGCCTTTGAGGTTATCGTTATTGACGAGGCGCATCGTTCTGGAGCAGGCGGCTATCAGGAAATGATGAAATATTTTATGCCTAGCCTGTGGTTGGGAATGACCGCATCTCCGGACAGACCTGATGGATTTGACGTCTACAAGACATTTGATTATAACATTGCCCATGAAATTCGTTTACAAGAAGCAATGCGTCTCAACCTCCTTTGCCCATTTCATTATTATGGCATTACGGATATTTATGTCGATGGCGAAAAAAAGGAAAATAGGGAGTTCTCAAATTTAGTAAGCGACAAACGCGTTGATTACGTAATCGAAAAAGCCCGCTATTTCAAGCATAGCGGCAATCGTTTGAAGGGGCTTGTTTTTTGTAGTAGCGTCGATGAGACGGAAGAGCTGGCAAAAAAATTTGCAGAACGAGGCGGCTATAGGACGATTGCCTTGCACAGTAAAATGAAAGTTGCCGATATTGAAGAAGCAAAAGAAAAAGCTATTCAGCAACTCGAAACAGATGACTATGATTTAGGTCTCGACTACATATTTACATGCGATATGTTCAACGAAGGTGTTGATATACCTCAAGTAAATCAAGTAATCATGCTTCGTCCAACAGAATCGCCAATTATTTTTGTTCAACAACTTGGACGAGGCCTCCGCAAAGCTGCTGACAAGGAATATGTGATGATTCTCGATTTCATCGGGAATTACAGTAACGATTATATGATTCCTGTTGCTCTTTCTGGAGATCGGACCTATAATAGGGACAACATTAGACGTTATGTTCGAGAAGGATCTAAGGTCCTTTATGGTGCATCGTCAATTCATTTTGATGAAATTGCAAAAGAACGCATTTTTAGGTCTATCGATAACATTACAAACATTTCTACAATTATCAAAAATAGTTATCAAACACTCAAATTCAAATTAGGTAGAAAACCTACTCTAATTGATTTTTGGAAGTATGGTGAAGTTGACCCACTTCTTATTTTGAATAATTACGAGAACTACTATAGATTTCAACAAAAAATGGAAAAAGATTCCAGCGAAGAATCTATTGACGAACAAGATTCGAATTATTTGACATACCTTTCCTCCGTCTTACCGAAAGGCATGTTGGTGGAAGCTTCAAATATTCTGAACATCTTATTACTAGATGGGCACATGAAAGTGCATGACAATATTTCCCAAAGCACTTTATCTATTCTTCAAGGTTCATTCCTCAAAAAAACATTCTACAGCGACAAGAAAAAAGGCATCGTAGACCAGAAAAGAACTGATTCCTATTGGTCAAACAATGTTAACATGATTGAATTGGAAGCCGGTTTTATCAAGCCAAGTAAAAATTTTGAAAGAGCTTTAAAAAACGATTTGTTCAAAAAGAATGTTGAAGATTTGATTGCACTAAGCTTTGCAAGATATAATGAAATATACAAACCGAAACTTTTGGGGGACAATCCTTTCGCTCTTTATGAAAAGTATTCTCGTCAAGACATTTCCCTGATTTTAAACTCTGACAAGGATCTTTCTTCTACAATGTATGGCAAATGGCGTCAAAATGCGGATGTCTGTATCTTTGTGACCTACCATAAGGCTGAAGCCGGAGAAAAAAAGGAATATCTTGATGGTAAGCCGAACTATGCAGACGAATTTTCTGACGATGAAATTTTCTTTTGGGATACTAAAATCGGCCAGGATGAAAACAGTAGCTATATGGAGAGCGTAGAAACGGCTACTCGAAAACACTTATTCGTAAAAAAGAGCGACGGAGAAGGTACGGATTTTTACTATATGGGCGAATTCGATATCATCGGCAAAAAGCATGCGACCAAAAAAGATAATAACGGAAAAGAACAACCCATCGCTAAGGTGACTTTTAAAATGAAGAACCGTGTTAAACAAGATTTGTTAGACTATTTAAAGGCGAATTAGTAATCATGAAACACATTGAAGTAGTAGCAGGAATCATTAAAGACGGAGACAAGATTTTCGCGACCCAGCGTGGCTATGGCGAATTCAAAGACGGCTGGGAATTTCCGGGTGGAAAGATGGAACCAGGCGAAACTCCGCAACAAGCACTCGCCCGCGAATTGAAAGAAGAACTCGCTATCGATGTAAACGTCGGTGATTTTCTATGTACAGTAGATTATGATTACCCGACATTCCATTTGACAATGCATTGCTTTTATTGTTCCGTTATCGGTGGAGAATTAACCTTGTTAGAACATGAAGCTGCCAAATGGTTAAAAACGACAGAGTTGCACTCCGTCAATTGGTTACCGGCCGATGTTGAAGTTGTCGCGGCACTAGAAAGAAACCTGTAAAGCGTTCCGCGCGCGATGTGCAAATTCTTGGCAATGTCGCTCTTGGGCATGCCCTGCAAAAGCATTTCGTGGATCCATTCACGCTTTTTTTCGCATTGCGGATTTAGAACCGAAGACTTTCCTTTGGGGCGCCCAAGAATCACACCTTCCGCTTTTTTGCGAGCAAGAGCTTCTTTGGTGCGCTGACTTATGAGGTTCCGCTCAATCTCAGCGGAAAGGCCAAATGCAAAAGCGAGAACCTTGCTTTGAATATCGTCACCAAGACGATAGCCGTCTTTGATTGTCCATACACGACATTCCTTGTTCATGCAGATGTTCAAAATTTCCATAATCATGAACAAACTGCGTCCGAGGCGCGAAAGCTCTGCGCAAATAATTAAATCGCCCTTCCGAACTTTTTTCAGAAGACGCCCGAGTCCCCGCTTGGTATAATTCTTTGTGCCGCTAATCGTCTCTTCAATCCAGCCATCAATATGTAATTTTTGCTGTTCTGCAAATCTGTCGATTTCAAAGCGCTGATTTTCGACCGTCTGTCGGTCGGTGCTTACGCGTATATAGCCGTAAACCATTTCCTGCGTACTTTTCCATGTTAACCCATATATAAAATGGCATTATGAGAAACTCTCATAGCCATGAAAAAAGTGACTTCTTGCCGCACCTTGGAGCATCGCGCATTACGCACGATAAAGAATATACAATTATTGGAGCGTCAAATCCAACTCAAATTTCTTCATACATAAATGATTGGTGCAAATTCAGGTTTGATTGACAATAAAACAGTTTTTACAGAGCTTCAAACAAAAAATCACGATTCTTCCATAATAACAACAACATCATCTTCATTATAGTCGGTGTCGAAGGCTTGCCGGTAGCTCGATTCCAGCGCCTCTCCGGGGGTGCAGTTTTCCCTGAACAGGACCATGCCGCTGTCCAGGCATTCCATGTCGAGCTCGCCGTCGGTGTCGATGCATTCCGGACGGAACGTGGACCATAGGCAATAGTCGGTGAACCCTTCCCGAAAGTCTTCTTCGAGCAGGTTATCGCCAGTCCCGCTTTGAACTTTCAGAAAGACTTTCTCATCTTTCAGCCAAGCGAGTAAAGCGTTGAACATCAAATACAATCTCCTTTTGTTGGTTGATTTTCAAATCACTAATTTAGCCACCAGTGGCACGTAATTTGTCACAATCATAAATCGGCAGCAGTTGGCTACCGATAAAATGAAAATGCGAAAATTGCAACAGCTCGTTGCAGAATTTTTAATCTTGATTAATTTAAAGGCTCTTTCGGAACATCCCACAGAATCGTTTCTATATGTTTTTCAGAAGCCTTCTTCAAATACACTTTTACGGGAGGCAAGCTCGACTTCGCAACATCAAACACACTCCATCTGTCAAAATAATGTATTAGACTTTTATTTTTTTCATAAAATCTGCCTAGCGGGAAATTTTCCTTACGCAATTTAGCCATAACGTCCTGTAAATCTAGTCCACTTGAATCAAGCATTTCCTTGAAACAGGCATCTTCTTTTGGATATTCAAATAAAATTTCTTTCAAATAAGCCATTTCCATTTCGTAACGCACACACAAATCCGTATCATCTTTTCCAAATATGTCGGGGCGCGATTCAGGATTATCCTTAAAATAATTCATACGCGCAAGCGCATAGACCAAAGGTATTTTCTGCCTTCCCAAACCAGGCTTTATGTAATACCAGTGATTATCAGAGTCGAATAAATAGTAGTAGTCGGTAAACATTACTTTCGGATCAATATCATCTTCACTTCGGCATATTTCATGCGGACAATAATCCCGCCAAACCCTTGTGCAAAAAGTTCCTGTCTTGCGATCCATTGTAGCGGAATTTTCTTCTGTACTAGGAGCACCAAGTGTTTCCAATTGGCCAAGAGAAAACAGTTT
>JAEEGG010000885.1_pt1 | contig 86146 bp, 65 predicted proteins | sample 9134161 | NCBI WGS metagenome assembly JAEEGG01 (sample SAMN16246543, study PRJNA631951) | gut metagenome | biome: gut microbiome; feature: rumen; material: CR-attached | host: Bos | place: Iran: Karaj | collected 2018-10
AGTTATGAGTTAGTGACTAGTGGACAGTGACTAGTGGACAGTGACTAGTGGACAGTGACTAGTGGACAGTGACTAGTGGACAGTGACTAGTGGACAGTGACTAGTGGACAGTGACTAGTGGACAGTGACTAGTGGAACGGCGAATTACGCGAATTTAACTAATTAGGGGCGGGAGCCGGTCAATTACGCGAGAAGTGGTCAGTGGTCAGTGGAACGGCGAATTACGCGAATTTAACTAATTAGGGGCGGGAGCCGGTCAATTACTCGAAAAGTGGTCAGTGGCTAGTGGATAGTGACTAGTGGTCGGCCTAAGGCCTCAAAATCTAAAGAAAATTTACTCAGTGGATAGTGACTGGTTCAAAGTTCAAGGTTCAAGGTATTACGCGCAAGGTTTTCTTAGGAGCCGATTCCTATGGGTACAAAAAAAACGCCTCGGGGGAGGCGTTTTTGTGTTGTCCCACCAGGACTCGAACCTGGGCAAGCAGAACCAAAATCTGATGTGCTACCATTACACCATGGGACAATTCTATTAGTTTTGAGTTTTAAGTTTTGAGTTTTGAGTGTTAAGTTTTAAGTGTTAAGTTTTGAGTTTTAAGTTTTGAGTTGTTATGTCTCCACACCAATCCTGGATTTTGAATACTCTCAACTTTCCGCTCTACACTATCCACTACTCATTTTCCTATAACCTCTAACCTATAACCTATAACCTATAACCTATAACCATTCAAAGCGGGTGCAAAAGTAATAACTTTTCAGCGAATGGCAAAATTTATTTTGTTCCGTGCTTATTATCAGACACAAAAAAATGGGCGGCATGAGGGCTGAGGGCACAATAAACTGCGATGAAGGTCGTTATTAGTGGCATGAAAAAGAAAGTGCTTATTGTCTATACCGGCGGCACCATAGGTATGGTGCAGGACGACAACGGCTCGCTGCATCCCTTTGCCCTCGACCGCATCTATGACGCTGTGCCACAGCTGAAGAACTGCAGCTACGGCATCGATTCCGTCACCCTCGACAACATCATTGATTCGTCGAACATGACGCCCTCGATGTGGGTGGAGATAGCGGAGAAGATAGAGCGCAACTACGACGCATACGACGGCTTCGTGGTGCTTCACGGCACCGACACCATGGCCTATACGGCGTCGGCGCTGAGCTTCATGTTCAAGAACCTCAGCAAGCCCATCATCCTCACCGGCAGCCAGCTGCCGCTGGGCATGCTGCGCAGCGACGGTCGCGAGAACATCATCTGCGCCCTCGAGATAGCCTCCACACGGCTGGCGGTGATCCCCGAGGTGTGCATCTTCTTCGAGAGCCACCTCTACCGCGGTAACCGCAGCACCAAGATGAACGCCGAGAACTTCGACGCCTTCGCATCCTACAACCTGCCCTCGCTGGCCCGTGTAGGCATCAACATCAGCTTCCGCGAGCATCTCTTCCTGCCCATGCCCACGGAGAAGCTGCAGGTGCGCAAGAAGTTCGACACCCGTGTGGCCATCCTGAAACTCTTCCCCGGCATCGGTCCCGAGGTGGTGGGGGCTGTCCTCAACACCCCCGACCTGCAGGGGGTGGTGATAGAGACCTACGGCTCGGGCAACGCGCCCACGGAAGGGTGGTTCATCTCCGCCGTAGAGGCCGCCATCAGGCGTGGCGTCATAGTGCTCAACGTCACACAGTGCAAGGCCGGTGCCGTGAAGATGCGCCAGTATGCAGCCTCGTGCGACCTCGACCGCATAGGCGTCATCGGTGCCGGCGACATCACCATAGAGGCTGCCATCACCAAGATGATGTGCCTCCTGGGTCAGTACCCCGACGACAAAGAGCATGTGAAGCAGCGCCTGAGCCAGTCGCTAAGGGGGGAGATAACGGAGTGAAGTTATGAGTTATGAGTTATGAGTTTTGAGTTTTGAGTTAGGAGTTAGGAGTTATGAGTTATGAATTATGAGTTATGAGTTATGAGTTATGAGTTATGTATAACGGTAAGATGGGGAAAATGAAGGCTATGGAGGGGGGTGAGAGGGCTATGGGGGGGCTCTACCCTGCCCTGCTTTTGTTTGTCCTTGTCTTGTCGCCGCTTGCGCTGAGAGGACAGAGCGCCATCGGCAACCTCGGCCAGTTCGACCGTCGAACGCTGCACTACGGCATACAGGTGGGCTACACACAGAGCAAGTTCGACCTGGCCTTCAGCGAGAACGACACGCTGCGGGAGACGCTGCAGGGTGTGACATCCTATTACGCTCCGGGCTTCCACATCGCCGTCATCGGCGACCTGCGTCTGGGCGACTGGTTCAACCTGCGTCTGTTGCCCGGCGTGACCCTCGTCACACGCACCATAGGCTATTCCTGGGAGAACGGATACCTCACCTCGCACCGTCTTGCCGAGCGGTCGCGCAACGTGGAGTCCGTCTACGGCGACATACCGCTGGAGCTCAAGTTCCGCGCCGTGCGCTGGAACAACTTCCGTCCCTACCTCACCGCCGGCGCCAGCTATGGCTTCGACTTCGCCTCGCTGCGCAAGAACCGCAACCAGACCAACCAGTCCATCGTGCGCCTGCAACCCCACGACCTGCGCTACAGCATGGGCGTGGGCTTCGACGTCTTCCTGCGCTATGTCAAGTTCGCCATAGAGTTCAAGATGGCCTTCGGTCTCGTCGACCTCAAGGTGCAGGACCCCGACATCTACATACGTTCGTTTGACAATCTCAAGAGCCGCACCTTCATGCTGAGCTTCACATTCGAAGGTTGACAACCTCGCCGACAGCCGCTTTAGCCGATGTTGGCAAGGTTGTTTCGCCGACAGCCGCTTTAGCCGATGTTGGCAAGGTTGTTAACGCAGCGGATGCCGTCGAGGGCCGAGGAGACGATGCCGCCGGCGTAGCCGGCGCCTTCGCCACAAGGATACAAGCCCTGCAGCTGTGGATGCTGCAGGGTTTCTTTGTCGCGGGGTATGCGCACCGGCGACGAGGTGCGGCTCTCCACAGCCAGCAGAGTGGCCTCTTCGGTGATGAAGCCGTGCATCTTGCGGTCGAAGTCGCGGAACCCTTGTATCAGGCTGTCGACGACAAACGGCGGCAGCAGCTCGTGCAGCGGTGCGCTGACCACATCGCCCATGTAACCCGTCTTGCCGAGTGTGGACGAAGACTTGCGACGCAGGAAGTCCACCAGCCGCTGGGCTGGAGCGTTGATAGCGTCGCCACCGGCATGGAACATGATCTGCTCCACCTGCATCTGAAATGCGAGAGTGGACAAGGGAGAGTGGTTAGTGGTCAGTGGATAGTGGTCAGTGGTCAGGGGAGAGTGGTCAGTGGACAGTGGATAGTGGTCAGTGGACAGTGGATAGTGGTTAGTGGATAGTGGATAGTGGTCAGTGGTCAGTGGATAGTGGTCAGTGGACAGTGGATAGTGATCAGTGGTCAGTGGATAGGGGGCAGGGGCTACATCTTCCAAGCCCACAGTCACGGCGATGCCGCTGTTGGCGAAGGGCGAGTTGCGGCGCGAGTTGCTCATGCCGTTGACCACCTGCTGTCCGTCGGCTGTGGCGGCGGGCACTATGACGCCGCCCGGGCACATGCAGAAGCTGAACACCCCATGTGTTTGATTAGCGCGGTTGCTCCCATTGGTCGCACGCACGCCTACTTGCGTCGTAAGACTATAGGCAGCCGGCGGCAGGTACTTGGAATAGCCCTTGCCGTGATACTGAATCTCGTTGATGAGCTCCTGCGGGTGCTCCACGCGCACGCCGAGGGCGAAGGGCTTGGCTTCGAGCAGCCATCCGTGGCGCTGGAACATATAGTATATGTCGCGTGCCGAATGGCCTGTAGCAAGAATCACGGCATCACCAAATATTTCTCCATCTTCTGTAATGACGCCATATACACGACCATCCTTGACAACGAGGTCGGTGACGCGTGTGTTGAAATGATACTCGCCACCGGCTGCCTCAATGGTATGCCGCATATTGGCGATGATGCCGCTGAGGCGGTCGGTACCTATATGTGCGTGAGCCTCAAGGAGTATGTCGGGATCGGCGCCATGTTCCACGAAAGTGCGCAGCACTGCCGAGACGTCGCCGCGCTTAGTGGAGCGCGTGTAGAGCTTGCCGTCGCTGTAGGTGCCGGCGCCGCCCTCGCCGAAGCACCAGTTGCTGTCGGGGTTGACGACCTTCTCGCGTGCCAGTCGGGCGATGTCGTATTTGCGCTCCTCCACGGGCTTGCCGCGTTCCACGATGACGGGTTTCATGCCCAGCTGCAGGCAGCGCAGTGCGGCGAAGAGACCCGCAGGTCCGGCACCGACAATGACAACCTTGCGAGTTATGAGTTCTGAATTATGAGTTTTGAGTTTTGAATTATGAGTTTTGAGTTTTGAATTATGAGTTATGAGTTGAGGAGTCCGCTCTCCATGCTCCACCCTCCGCTCTCCACCTCCCACTTCCACCACACAGTGGTACAACACGTTGCGACGACGGCAGTCGAGGGTGCGGCGCACCATGTGCACCTCGCCGAGTACGGACTCGGGCAGATGCAGATGGCGTGCCACAGCGCCGCGCATCTTGGCGGGCACCATGCACTCCTCGGGGGTGAGGTCTAACTCCACGCGTCTTGGTTCCATATCGGTATTCATGCTTACAACCAACAACTTGGCGATTTGCTCCGTCATCGTTACAACTTGCAAAGATACGAAATTATTATACACTATAGAATATATTTCGTATCTTTGCAGATTATGAAAAAGTACGCACGTTTCAATTATCTGCTGATTGTCTACTTGTTAGGCATTGCTTATTTCACCGTCTTCCGCCTCGTTGAGTCGTGGGTGTTCCTGTCGGGCGCCACCGAGCCCGTCGACACCAAGGGTCTCTTCGGGTATGCCCTCTACACCGGCTGGCGTTTCGACACGTTGGCGAGCTGCTACATACTGGCGTTGCCGGCGCTGATGATGCTCATCGGCGAGTTTGCGCGCATCCGTGCCCGCGCCTACTACAAGGTGGCGCACTATTTCATCAACGTGTGCTACACTGCTGCGTTCTTCGCCTGTGCCGCCGACATACCCTATTTCTGCTACTTCTACTCGCGTCTCGACGTAGTGTCGCTCACCTGGGGCGACACTCCCGACATGGTGGTAAGCATGATACTGGGCGAATGGGAGTATGTGTTGGCGCTGCTAGCCTTTGTGGGCGTGGCGGTGTCGTGGTGGTTCGCCACAGCTGCCGTGTTCCGCCGTACGCTGGGCAGCAAGAAGAATGGTGACAAGCCTATGCAGTTCCTGCCGCTGTACATCTCGATACCGCTGGCGTTGCTGCTCATCTTCCTCATCTTCACCGGCATGCGCGGTCGCCTGGCGCGCAAAAGCCCGCTGCGCGTGGGGTCGGCGTCGTTCTGCGACGTGCCGTTCCTCAACCAGATAGGTCTCAACCCAGCCTTCACCTTCATGAAAAGCGTGGAGGAGCTGAGCAAGAGCCGCAACCAGCCCGTGGAGCTGCTGCCCGTGGAGGAGGCCGAGAAGGTGTACGGCGAGCAGCTGGCGGTGCCTGTCGACAGTCTGCTGTCGCAGAGTGCTGTAGTGCTGCCCGAGGGCACCAACGTAGTGGTGGTGATAATGGAGAGCATGGCCACCGAGAAGACCTGCCTCTCGGCCAGCGGTGTGACGCTGACGCGTCACCTCGACAGTCTGATGGCCGGCGGACGCCTCTACACCAACGCCTGGTCGGCGGGCATGCACACCTACAACGGCATCTACTCGACGCTCTACGGTCACCCCGCCATCCTGGCGCGCCACGCCATGAAGCAGGCCACGATATTCCGCATGTGCGGTATGCCGCAGACCTTCCAGAGCATGGGCTACCAGACCTCCTACTTCATGCCGCACGACGCCGACTTCGACAACATGCGCGGCTTCCTCTACAACAACGGCTTCAACGAAGTGTATGGCCAGAGCGAGTACGACCCCGACAAGGTGGTAGGCACCTGGGGTGTGCCCGACCACGTGCTCTTTGAATATGCGCTGGAGCGCTGCAACAAAGCCCATGCCGACGGCGAGTCCTTCTTCACCACGGTGATGACCTGCAGCGACCACAGTCCCTACACCATCCCCGGCGGCATACCCTTCAAGGCCGTGCATGCCGACATGGACAGCGCCATCGTGGAGTATGCCGACTGGAGTATCGGCTACTTCATGGACCTCGCCGCCAAGCAGCCTTGGTTCGAGAACACACTGTTCGTCTTCGTGGCCGACCACGGTGCCGCACGTCCTTGCATCTACGACATGTCGTTGCCCTACAACCATGTGCCGCTGCTCTTCTACGCCCCCGGCCGCATCGCCGCCGAGCGCATAGACTGGCCGGTGTTGCAGCTCGACATCGCCGCCACGGTGCTGGGCATGGTGGAGCCGCAGCCCACGAACCACACGCTGGGCATGGACCTGCAGCGCTACCGCCGTCCCTTCGCCTACTTCAGTGCCGACGACAAGATCGGTGTGGTGAGTCCCGGCGGGCTGTTCTACCTGTGGCGTGTGAAAGAGGAGCGTGAGAGCCTCTACCGCATGGGCTCGCAGGAGGACATCATAGGCCAGCTGCCCGACAGTGCCGCTGCCATGCGCCGCTATGCCTTCGGCATGGTGCAGAAGAGTCAGCAGATGCTGCTCGACCACAGCACGGAATGCAGGTGAGAGGGTATGAGTTTTGAGTTTTGAGTTTTGAGTTATGAGTTATGAGTTATGAGTTATGAATTATGAGTTATGAATTATGAGTTATGAGTTATGAGTTATGGGTCAGAGGTTATAGATTATTGGTTATAGATTAAAGGATTGTGGAGTTTAAATTGAAATCGGACTTTGCGCCTATGGGCGACCAGCCGGAGGCCATCAGGCAGCTGGTGGAGGGCGTGCGTGCCGGTCAGCGGGCGCAGGTGCTGCAGGGTGTCACCGGCAGCGGCAAAACCTTCACGGTGGCCAACGTCATCAAGGAGCTGGGGCGTCCCACCCTGGTGCTGAGCCACAACAAGACGCTGGCGGCACAGCTCTATGGCGAGTTCCGCCAGTTCTTCCCCGACAACGCCGTAGAGTACTTCGTCAGCTACTACGACTACTACCAGCCCGAGGCCTACATCCCTGCCACCAACACATACATAGAGAAAGACCTGGCCATCAACGACGAGCTCGACAAGCTGCGTCTGCGCGCCAGCAGCGCGCTGCTCAGCGGCCGCAGGGACGTGATTGTCGTCTCCAGCGTGAGCTGCATCTACGGCATCGGCAACCCCGAGGAGTTCAAGCGCGGCACCGTGACGCTGAAGGTAGGCGACAGGCTGCAGCGCGACACGCTGCTCATGGAGCTCCTCGAAGGACAGTATGTGCGCAACGAGATAGAGTTCACCAACGGCCGCTTCCGCGTGAAGGGCGACACCGTGGACATCTTCCCCTCCTTCGCCGACTTCTGCTACCGCGTCAGCTTCTGGGACGACGAGATAGAGAGCCTCGAGAGTTTCGACCCCATCAGCGGCCAGCGGCTGGAGCGTTTCGACGAGGTGGTGATATACCCCGCCAGCAACTTCCTCACCAACAAAGAGCACATGGGCGAGGCGCTGTTGCAGATACAGCACGACATGTACGAGCGGCGCGACTACCTGAACAGCATAGGCAAGCACCTTGAGGCCAAGCGCCTCGAGGAGAGGGTGAACTATGACGTAGAGATGATACAGGAGCTGGGCTACTGTTCCGGCATCGAGAACTACAGCCGTTATTTCGACGGCCGCTCGCCCGGCAGCAGGCCTTTCTGTCTGATAGACTATTTCCCCGACGACTTCCTGCTGGTGGTCGACGAGAGCCACGTCACGGTGCCGCAGATAGGCGCCATGTACGGTGGCGACCGCAGCCGCAAGACATCGCTGGTGGAATACGGCTTCCGCCTGCCGTCGGCGTTGGACAACAGGCCGCTGACCTACGACGAGTTCTACAAGCTCACGGGGCAGACCATCTATATCAGCGCCACGCCGGCTGACTACGAGCTGAGTGAGGCCGAGGGCGTGGTCGTGGAGCAGGTGATACGTCCCACAGGTCTGCTGGACCCCGTGGTGGAGGTGAAGCCCGCCGTGAGCCAGGTCGACGACCTGCTGGACGAGATAGAGGACACCGTAGACAAGGGGGAGCGCGTGCTGGTGACCACGCTCACCAAGCGCATGGCCGAAGAGCTGACCTCATACCTCATCAACCTCGGCATCAAGAGCAAATACATACACAGCGACGTAGACACGCTGGAGCGTGTGGAGATAATGCGCGACCTGCGCATGGGCGTCTTCGACGTGCTGGTGGGCGTCAACCTGCTGCGCGAAGGTCTGGACCTGCCGGAGGTGAGTCTTGTAGCCATCCTCGACGCCGACAAAGAAGGCTTCCTGCGCAGCGACAGGGCGCTGATACAGACCATAGGGCGCGCCGCACGCAACGTACACAGCAAGGCCATCCTCTACGGAGATACCATCACAGGCTCCATGCAGCGGGCCATAGACATCACCAACCGCCATCGCGACAAGCAGATAAAGTACAACATGGAGCACGGCATCGTGCCGCGCCAGATAGTGAAGAGTACCGAAGCCATACTGGGCACCACCAGCGTAATAGAGCGTGCCGCCGAGGAGGCCGAAGCCATCGAGCGGAGGGTGGAGAGCGGCGAACGTAGAGTCCCTGTCCGTCCCTATGGCGAACAGGACGACACGCCCCTCGGCATTGCCGCCGAGGAGCCGCAGGCGGAGCTGGGCAACAGCCGCTATATGTCCATGACGAAAGAGCAGCTACGCAAGGAGATCAGCGCCACGCAGCGCAAGATGCAGACCGCCGCCAAAGAGCTTGACTTCATGGCCGCCGCGAAATACCGTGACGAGATAAAAGAGATGCAGGCCCTGCTGGAGACCGCCAGGTGAAGATTGGTGGACGGGGAAGGATTGCGGGCATAACGTTGACTTCGTCTACGCTACTACACTTCGGAAGTGCTCGAACAAGTTCAGCATTTCTCTCAGTTTCCGTAGCTACCGCCATCCGTTAGGGAGGAGCTTTACCTAAAGCAAAAAGGCAGCCCGCTATGCGGGACTTGTTTTTTTTATGCATACCCCTTGCCTGAAAGCAAGCTTTCAGTTGGGGGGGGAAGGATGGGGGAAGGATTGCGGGCATAACGTTGACTTCGTCTACGCTACTACACTTCGGAAGTGCCCGAACTAGTTCAGCACTTCTCTCAGCTTCCGTAGCTACCGCGATCCATGGAGAGAGGGCTTTACCTAAAGCAAAAAGTGAGCACCGCTATGCGGTTCTTACTTTTTTTATGCATACCACTTGCCTGAAAGCAAGCTTTCGCCAAGGGGAAGGATGGGGGAAGGATTGCGAGCTAAAGCTCGCCATCCGTTGGTGGAGGGGCTTTACCTAAAGCAAAAAGTGAGCACCGCCATGCGGTTCTTATTTTTTTTATGCATACCCCTTGCCTGAAAGCAAGCTTTCGTCAAGGGGTATGCATAAAAAAAAAGCAGGACTGACGTCCTGCTCACTTTTTGCGTTAGGTAGCGGGGGAAGGATTCGAACCGACGACCTCCGGGTTATGAGCCCGACGAGCTACCACTGCTCTACCCCGCACTCTCTTATTTCATCGCTGAAATCGGGTGCAAAGGTACGAATATTTCCCCACATGACCAAATTTTTCTTACAATTATTTTACTATCGTTTGATTATTCGCTGATTATAGACACCGCTGTCAGTGCCCACCTGTACGGTATAAATGCCGGCAGGGAGTTTCTCGAGCGATATTTTGGCTTTGCCGCCAACAGCATCGACGTGCGTCTCACGAAGCACCGTACGGCCTACGACATCCATCACGGTGACACTTACCGGACGGGTGCCGTCGACAGAGACAGTGACCTCGCCGGTTGTCGGGTTGGGCCACAGGTTGACAGAAGTCTCATTGGCCTGCTCGATGCCCTGCAAGGGCTCCCAGATGGCATAGAGCGACAGGTTGCGGCGTATCGGTATGACTTCGCCGACAGAATAGATCTCGCCTTCACCGTCAGGATACATGCACCAGCCCACAAAACGGTAGCCCGCACGGCTGAACGTGCATTCGGGGGCCGTGAAGCCGTTGAGGTAGCAGTAGCGCTGCGTTATGGTGGCGCCATGAGCGCCATTGGCGTTGAGATAGACTAACTTGACACGTGCTATATCCAGATGCAGACGGTATATGGTATCGAGGTGCACAAGGTTATACTCGCCAGCCGACGGTGTGAAGGTGTGTTCATAGAACGTATAGGACGTTGCATCGTAGCAGACGGTGTCGTAGACATCCACGGTATCCAGCTGTGTGGGTATCGGCTCCAGGTCAAAGATGGCTGTCTGGCCCAGGTTGAAGGTATACGTGGCGTTGCCGCCGGCGCCGCCGCTGCCAGGAGCGAGGTTAGAGACAGTATAGTAGCCGTCGGCATAGCCGCCCCAGCCCCAGTTGAAGTGATAGCGGCCCTGGCCGTCGGCACCGTCAAGGACGAAGGCATGTCCGCCGGAGTTGTCATGTCCGGAATAATACATCGGACGGCCGTTCTCGAGGTTGGTGTCTATCATCAGACGCCACACGCTGTCGGAATAGTTGTAGCGTTTTCTCAACTCAAGGGAAGTCTTATACTTAAAGTAATCGGAGAAGGCGCTGGTGGCGCATGCGTTGCTCCAGTAGCCGCACTCCGAATAGGCGCCGCTCGAGCTGCCGTACATCATATCGACAGCTATGCCGCAGTGGTAAGACAGCAGAGCCACAGCGTTGCGCTCCTTTGCGGGAGAGAAATTCGCGTCGACAGAGTTTGGCATATAGTCATAGATATAGGTAGTATGCTCAAAGTCGGCCGAGAGGGTGCCGAAGGACATGCCGGTGCGCTGTTCGGGGATGTAAGAGTGGCTGCCGGTGCCGCAGGAGGGGTGTCTCCAGTAGCGCATGATCTGCGCCATTGCCGTAGCCACGCAGCCCACCACCGTCTTGACATGATTGACAGAGTCGTAGGGGCAATACTGGTTATATGGCGAGCCTTGGTCCCAGCGGGTGGTGAGCAATGCCGGCACCACGACAAGACTTACAGGTGTCTCGGGGGACGTCTGGGTAAGCAGCTGGTCCCACATATCCACGACCTCCTGCGAGGGCACATAGCCCGTCGCCACAGCTTCGGCTATCTGGCCGTCGAAGCCGCCGAGCCAATAGCTTACCTCCGGATGCATCCGCTCGGGGAAGCGGCTGTCGAACGAATATCCCAGGACGGGCTGCACGCAGCGGTCGCCCGCCACGATGACGAAGCCTCGGTCGGCGACATTGACCACATACATGTGGCTTATCTCGCCATAGCTTAAGAGAGTGGTCTCAGAGGCTTTCACGCCACTGACCTCCACGGGATGATGCCTGTTCCAGAAGTTCACTGCAACAGTCTGCGCCTCTTGTACGGTGACAGTCTGCGCCATTGCTCCTGACAGGAGAAAAGACAGAGCCAAGGCTCCAAAAAGTATACGTTTCATCGTTTGTTATTGTTTATTCCTTCGTTAAGCCAGTTCACAAACTTCTGCACATCGCGGTCGTACTTGTAGTTCTCATTGGTGAGAACCTTGCCGTCGGCATTGACGATGACATAGTATGGCTGGGCGTTCATATTATATTCAGTCTTCTGAAAGTTCAGATTCTTGCGTCCGAGGGTCTTTAAAACCTTGCCTTTCTCATCGGTCACCCATTCGTCCTCGGGCAGTTCTATGGTATTCTCGTCGGCATAGAGCGAGCACATGACGAACTCCTCGTTGAGGAGACGTTTCACCTCGGGGTCGCTCCACACATAATGCTCCATCTCGCGGCAGTTGGCGCAGGTCTTGCCTGTGAAGTCGATAAATACCGGCCTGCCTGTCTGGCTGGCGTAGGCCTTGGCCTCGTCGAGGTCGAAGAAAGCCTCGAAGCCCAGCGGCACATGCAGGCGGTCAGCATATTTGCGGTCGGCCGGCAGTTTGCCCACCTGCACCGTACCGGTGCCGACGGCGGGTGTGTTCTCGACGACTATCTTCTCGATGTTGAAGCTCTGGCTCTCCATGGGAGGCAGGAAGCCGCTGATGCCCTTGAGTGGGGCGCCCCACATGCCGGGTATCATATAGACCACAAAGGCAAGGTCGGCGATGGCCAGGAAGAGGCGCAGGGTACCTATCTCCTTCACCTCGTCGTCGCCCTTGAAGCGCAACTTGCCGAGCAGGTAGAAACCTAGCATGCCGAAGATGACAATCCACAGGGCCAGGTAGGTGTCGCGTGGCAGCAGACCCCAGTTGCAGTAGAGGTCGGCCTGCTGGAGGAACTTCAGGCCAAAGGCCAGTTCAAGGAAGGCGAAGACTATCTTGACGGTGTTGAGCCATGAGCCGCTCTTCATGTTGCCCAGCATCTGGGGGAACATAGCCAGCAGGGTAAACGGCAAGGCGAAGCCTATGCCGAAGCCCAGCATTGTCACGAGGCTCACCCAGCGGTCTGTCGAGCTGGTGGTAAGGCCCACCAGTGCAGCGCCGAGTATGGGGCCTGTGCAGCTGAAGCTCACCAGCACCGTGGTGAGGGCAATGAAGAAGGGAGCCAGCAGACCGCCTTTGTCGGCCTGCTCGTCGCTGCTGTTAATCCACTTCTCGGGCATCTTTATCTCGAAGAGGCCGAAGAAGCTCAGGGCGAAGACAAAGAAGATGATGAAGAAGATGAGGTTAGGTATCCAGTGGGTGCCCATGACATAGAGTGCCTCGGGACCGAGGAAGGCTGCCAGTATGGCACCCAGCACGGCGAAGAGGAACACTATGGAGAAGCCGAAGAACCATGCCTGGCGGCGTCCTTTGCGTTTGTTCTCGGCGCCGCGCACGAAGAAGTTGACCGTCATAGGTATCATGGGGAAGACGCAGGGCGTGAACATCGTCAGTATGCCGCCGCCCAAGGCTATGAGGAACACCACCAGCAGGTTCTGGCGTTTGCCTTCCTCCTGCGGCAGGGGCTCGACGGTGGCCTTCACGGTATCTGCCACTGTTGCCGCCTCTGTCACGCTGTCCGTAACCGTCTCCAAAGCCACAGTCTCTTCGGCTGCAGCCGCTACTGTCGCTGTCGCCAGTTCGGCCTTTGCACCCGGAACCTTGAACGAGAAGTCGTGGTCCTCGGGGGCTATGCAGCTGCCGTCGTTGCAGAGTTGGTAGCTCACGGTGCCCTTCACCGTGAAGTCCTTGTCGCTGATGCGCTTCACCTTCTGGCGGAAGACCACCGTGCCGCTGAACGACTTGACGACACAGTTGAATATGTCGTCCATCTCCTCGTGGGGTTTGGGCTCCTGCACCTTACCCATGCGGGCGTAGTCGCCGCTCTCGGCGAAGGTGAACTCTATAGCCAGCGGCCCATTAGGGTCGGTGTACTGTGAATACAGGTGCCATCCGGCGTCGAGCTTGGCGGTGAACACCAGCTCCGCTTCCGTTGCCGAGGTCTCCTTGACGGTGTATTTCCACTTCACCGGGTCGAGCTGCTGAGCCTGCATCACAAAGGTGGCAAGCAGACATAGCAGCAACATAGCTATCCTTCTCATGTCTTTATTTGAGGTTAAACTTAATCTTCTTCTCACCGCGCACCGTCTTCACCCCCACCATGTACATGCCTCTCGGCATCTTGTTTATCGCTATGCGCTGGTTGTTCTTGTAGTTGTTGATGGTCTTCACCACCTTGCCCTTGTTGTTGGTGAAGGTGACGACGGCCTGCGGGCTTTCCATGGTGATGGTGACGTAGCCGTCCTGCAGGTGCGGGTTAATGCGCACCTTCTCCTCCCCCATCTCGGGGACGGCATTCGCTGTCGTAGACCCGTGTCCCTCGCGGCCCATGCCGTCCTCGTCGGTGCGGCTGGCCGAGGCCACAGCCTTGACAGGCATGGTGAAGCCGCTCAGGCGTGCCACACCCTTGCTGTCGTTGCCGAACCAGTGGTTGCCCTTCTTGTCGTTGGCCACCTTGTAGATGTTGCCGGCGGGCAGCGGACTGTTCTTCGAGGTGAACACCACCCATCCGTCGGCGCCGTCGAACACCGCCACACCGCCGCTGGTGCCTATCCACATCAGACCGTCGGCGTCGATGGCTATGTCGTTCACCTGGTTGGCGGGCAGCGGGCTGTTGCTCGTGTTCCATGTGCGCCAGTCCTCGCCGTCAAACGAGCAGAGGCCGTTCAGTGTGCCGAACCACTTGACGTTGTTGGCGTCGATAGCGATGGCCGGCACTATGTTGTCAGGCAGGCCGGAGTTGTCCACCGTGTAGTTCACCCAGCGGCGGTCGTTGTATACACTCACGCCGGAGTTGGTGGTTATCCACTTGCGGTTGGCGCGGTCCACAGCCAAGTCGAGCACAAAGTCGCTCAGCAGACCGCAGTCATCGGGTGTGTATTTCTCCCATGTGTAGCCGTCGAAGCGCACCATGCCGCCCAGCGTCACGCCTATCCAGAACACGCCGTCCTTGTCCTGCACGATCTCCTTGACGAACTTCATCTTCAGGCGGCGTGTCTCCTCGGTGTATTCCGTCCAGTGTGTGCCGTCGAACTCAATGACGCCGTAGTCGTCGGTGCCTATCCAAACCACGCCGCGACTGTCAACCATCAGGCAGTTGACGGACTGGTCTTTCAGTTTCTCGTTGAACATCGAGTAGTCGGTCCAGGAGCCCCCGTTGAGGCGGCTGAGTCCCTGATAAGAGCCCACCCAGACGCCCTTGCTGTCGGCAGCCAGGGCCGACACGTTGTCGCCTGCGATGTCCGACGTACGAGTGTTGTACACCACCCAAGAGCCGTTGTCGGCAGAGCCGACGGCACGCCCCTGTGCTGTCGCCATCAATGTGGCCAGCATCATCAAAAAGTATAGTGCTGTATGTTTCATCATCTTCATTTTGTCCTTTTCTTTTTAGTAAAGTAGTTATCGCTTCGCTCGTCCTTAGGGCTGTAGTCAAGGCAAATGTGCCTGCAATCTATCAACTTTCAATTTTCAATTCTCAATTTTCATGTCTTGTGTTTCTCTTTCTTTGCCGCCGGGAACAATATATTGTTAAGTATCAGACGGTAGCCTGGTGAGTTGGGGTATAGCGAGAGGTCTGTCGGCGGGTCGCCCACGAAGTGGCGGTAGTCCTCGGGGTCGTGACCGCCGAGGAAGGTCCACGTGCCCTTGCCGTATTCGCCGTGCAGGTAGCGCACCTCGCCGAGCTCCTTGTTGTCGCCCAGCACCACACACGAGCTCTTCACATACTGGCTGCGGAACGCCGTGGTCTGTCCCATGAAGCCGTGCACCACACGCGTGTGGTTCTGTGTGAGCATCGTGGGCACCCAGTCCCACTTGGCCGAGAAGTCGAAGAGCACGAAGAAGTCGTTCTTCTCGTTCACCGCCCGCTGGCGCTGGCGGTCGTCGATGTCTATGGTTGATATCTCATACTCCGCGGGGTTGGTGCTGATGCGGAAATCCTTGAAGGCAAAACAGCGGCTGTAGTCGAGGCGGTCCTGTGCACGCGGCTCCATGGGGTCGCCGTCGAACATCTCGGCGCAGATATCCACCCCTTCGGCGGCCAGCGCCACATCGTAGCTGTCGGGGGCCGAGCACATGGCGAAAAGGAATCCTCCGCCCATCACGAAGTCGCGTATCTTGTGTGCCACAGCGAGCTTCAGGTGGCTCACCTTGCTGTAGCCCAGTTTGTGGGCCATAGCCTCCTGGGTGCGTACATCCTCGATATACCATTGCTGGCTGCGGTAGTTGGCCCAGAACTTGCCGTACTGGCCGGTGAAGTCCTCGTGGTGCAGGTGCAGCCAGTCGTAGGTGGGCAGCACTCCGGCCATCACCTCCTCGTCGTAGACCACGTCATAGGGTATCTCGGCGTAGGTAAGCACCAGCGTCACAGCGTCGTCCCACGGCAGCTTGTTCTTGGGGGAGTAGACGGCAATCTTGGGGGCCTTCTGCAGCCGCACGGCGTCCATGTTGATCCCGGGGTCGGCTATGTAGCTCAGTATGGCGCTGCTCTGCCCGTCGGCGATAACCTCGCAGGTGACGCCCCTCAGGCGGCACTCACGCTCGATGCCTTCGGCGTACTTGGTCATGAACGAGCCGCCACGGTAGTTGAGCAGCCACGTCACCTCGGCCTCGCGCTGCAGGGTCCAGTAGGCGACGCCGTAAGCCTTGAGGTGGTTCTTCTGCGTGTCGTCCATAGGCACCACTATATATGACGCGTGCGCCCGCGCGCATAAAAATAAAAGCAACAACAGCGCGCCATACATGCGCGCCCACAGACAGCCTCTATGATACTTCTCGATTCTCACCATTAACTCTTAACTCATAACTCATAACTGAACAAGTGCGGATAGGGGGGCTCGAACCCCCACCCCTCGCGGGACAAGATCCTAAGTCTTGCGCGGCTACCAATTACGCCATATCCGCATTATGCCTTGCAGCATATCAGTCGATCATCTCCATCAGTCCCACCGTCGAAGCCGAGAAGAAGACCAGGCCGATGATGAGCAAGATGATCAGCGCCAATGCTATGGAGCTCAGCACTATGCCGAGTATCGACGTCACCTTGCCGGCGCGCAGCATGCCGTCGCCCGTGTACCTGCCGGGGTGTTGCTGCATCTCTGCCATACCCTTGTTGCTGAATATCAACCCGAGGATGCCAAGCACGAGTGTGATGCCGAGGCTGCTGACGGCAAGCGAGGCGATGCCGAGGACCAAGGAGGTGATGGCATAGGGAGCCGTCTCCTTAGGTTGAATTTCGTGCGTATTTTGCTGATACTCTTCCATAATGTCGTTATTTATCGTTACACGTTTAAAATGCAAATATACGAAACTTTTTCATATCTGCACCTTAATTATATATTTTTATTGTTTCGGCGGAAGTCAAGAAGCAGCGTTGGCGCGGCGCGCCATATCGAAGAGTGCCTGTGGCAGGTGGCAGTAGCCGTCGGGGTGCTTGTCGAGGTAGTCCTGGTGACTCTCGTCGGCGGGGTGGAAGACCGTCAGCGGCGCCACCTCCACAGCTATCGGGGCGCTGTATCCGGCCTGTTCCTCGCGCATCACGTCGGCTATGGTGCCGTAGTCGTCGGAGTCGACATAGTAGATGCCCGTTCGGTAGCGTGTGCCGCGGTCCTCGCCCTGCTGGTTGACGCTCGTGGGCTCTATGCTGAGGAAGTAGAGCTTCAGCAGTTTGCGCAGCGGCAGCACCTCGGGGTCATAGTCCACGCGCACCGCCTCGGCGTAGCCTGTGCGGTCGGTGTACACCTCCTCGTAAGTGACGCTCTCCGTACTCTTTCCGTTGGCGAAGCCTGTCATCGTCGCCGTCACGCCGCGTATCTGCTTCAGGTAGTGCTGTGCGCCCCAGAAGCACCCTGCGGCAAGGTATATCGTCTTTTCCATGCCACAGTAACGGCGATACGTCTTTTTTATTGCGTCCTCTCCTACTGCTTCACGAACTTGTGTAGTATTTCTCCTAAGGAACGCCGAAGGGACTCCGAAGGATCGCCGAAAGGGATATTTTTTCGGCGGGCATTTGGCCGTAAGGATAAATATTAGTATATTTGCACCTAAGAACCGAAGGTAACGACACCTATAAATAATTTAAAGACAGGTGAGTAACTATGCCACAATCATCGCCAGCCGACTGGAACTCAACCAGCGGCAGGTGGAGAAGACAATAGAACTGCTGGAGCAGGGGGCCACGGTGCCGTTCATAGCGCGCTACCGCAAGGAGGCCACGGGGTCGCTCAACGAGGTGCAGATTGCCGCCATCCGCGACCTGCTGGTGCGCCTCAAGGAGCTCGACAAACGGCGCGAGGCCATCGTCGCAAGCATCGAGGAGCAGGGAAAGCTGACGCCCGAGCTGCGCAAACAGATTGAGGCCGTGGACAATATGACCGACCTCGAGGACCTGTACCTCCCTTACCGTCCCAAGCGCCGCACGCGCGCCACGATAGCCATCGAGAAAGGCTACGAGCCGTTGGCCGACGCCATTATTAGTGGAAAGTGGTCAGTGGCCAGTGGTCAGTGGGACGAGGAGGCGCTGGCCGGGGCGCGCGACATCATCGCCGAGCGCCTGAGCGAGGACGCCGCCGTGCGCAACCGTGTGCGCAATGTGTTCCGCCGCAAGGCCATGCTCACCTCAAGTCTGGCGCGCGGCGTGGACGAGAACGACGAACGCGTGGGCAAGTTCGAGTCGTGGCTCGACTGGAAAGAGCCCATCGGCAAGGCGCCGTCGCACAGGATTCTGGCCCTCTTCCGCGGTGAGGAAGCCGGTGTGCTGAAGGTGCACGTCCGTCCCGAGCAGGACGAAGAGTGCATAAAGGCTCTAACCGAAAAAACCGAAGGAAACCGAATTCGGAATTATTCGGATGATTCGGTTAGAGAATTACGACTGGCGATAGCGGACAGCTACAAGCGGCTGATAGGACCTTCAATCGAGACCGAGTTCCGCAACCTGCTGAAGGAGAAGGCCGACAAGGAGGCCATACGCGTCTTCGCCGAGAACCTACGCCAGCTGCTGCTGGCGGCCCCCTTGGGGCAGAAACGCACGCTGGCCATCGACCCCGGCTTCCGCACGGGCTGCAAGGTGGTGTGCCTCGACGCCCAAGGGCAGCTGCTGCACAACGAGACGATATACCCCTTCACGTCGGTGCGCGAGGAGCGCACCGCCGTGAGCAAGCTGGAGGCATTGGCCGAGGCCTTCGAGATAGAAGCCATAGCCATAGGCAACGGCACAGCAGGCCGCGAGACCGAGGAGGTGGTGCAGCGCTGCCGCTTCAAGAACAAGGTGATAGCCGTGAGCGTGAGCGAGGCGGGAGCCAGCGTGTACAGCGCCAGCGACGTGGCGCGAAGGGAGTTCCCCGACTACGACGTCACGGTGCGCGGCGCCGTGAGCATAGGCCGTAGGCTTATGGACCCGCTGAGCGAGCTCGTCAAGATAGACCCCAAGAGCATCGGTGTGGGACAGTACCAGCACGACGTAGACCAGAAGCTGCTGGCCGCGAGCCTGGGCGACGTGGTGGAGAGCTGCGTCAACAGCGTGGGCGTGGAACTCAACACCGCCAGCCGCGAGCTGCTGAGTTACGTCAGCGGCATAGGGCCTGCGCTTGCCGACAAGATAGTGGATTACCGCAACCGCAACGGAGCCTTCGCCGACCGCCAGAGCCTGCTGAAGGTGAAGGGATTGGGCGAGAAGGCCTTCGAGCAGTGCGCCGGCTTCCTGCGTGTGCGAGAGAGCAAGAACCCTCTGGACCGCAGCGCCGTGCACCCCGAGCGCTACGCCTTAGTGGAGAAGATGGCCGCCTCGGTGGGCACCGACGTGGAGACGTTGATGAAAGACAAAGAGCTGCGGACGAAGATCGTGCTCGCCGATTTTGTAGGCGAGGATTGCGGACTGCCGACGCTGAAAGACATCATGAAAGAGCTCGAGAAGCCGGGCCTCGACCCGCGGGCCAAGTTCGAAGTGTTCGAGTTTGACAAAAGCGTCACACGCATAGAAGACGTCAAGGAAGGTATGGTGCTGCCCGGCATAGTGACCAACATCACGGCCTTCGGGGCCTTCGTGGACATCGGCGTACACCAGGACGGCCTGATACACGTGAGTCAGATGGCCAACAGGCGTGTGGCAGACCCCGGCGAGGTGGTGCACCTGCACCAGCACCTGAAGGTGAAGGTGTTGGAGGTGGATCTGCGACGCCACAGGATTAGTCTAACATTAAAAAAAATAGAATAACATGGAAAGAAAACCATTAAGTTTTGGAATGACCATGCTGGCTACTGCCGTGGGCGTGGTTATCGTGTCGGTGATCAGCAGCATCATCATGTTCATCTCGATGATATGCATGGTTGTGGCCCTCGGCAACAGCGGCAGCAAAGAGCTGACGCCCGTGAAGGCTGGCACCTTCCTCACCGTAGACATGAGTCAGATAAGTGGTGACCGCGAAGGCAGCAACCTGCTCGTCAACTTCAACAACGACAACAGCGTAGGCCTCATCGACGCCGTGGGTGCCATCCGCGCCGCCGCCAAAGACGACCGTGTGGCCGGACTGCTGCTGAAAGGTGACAAGGGGCTGGTCGTCTCGTGGGCCTCGCTCACCGAGCTGCGCGACGCGCTGGCCGAGTTCAAAGGCAGCGAGAAACCCATCGTGGCCTACGCCACCAGCTACACGCAGGGCGAGTACTACGCCGCGTCGCTGGCCGACAAGGTGTGCATGCATCCCAGCGGCATGGTGGACTTCCGCGGCATCGGCGGCGAGGTGATGTACTACAAAGACCTGCTCGACAAGCTGGGCGTGGAGATGCAACTCATACGTCCGGAGAGCTGCTCGTACAAGAGTGCCGGCGAGGTGTACACCCTGAACCACATGAGCGACGCCAACCGCGAGCAGATACGCGCCTACATAGGCAGCGTGTGGCGCACGGCGACGGCCCAGATTGCCGCCAGCCGCAGCATGGAGGTGTCAGAACTCAACACCATAGCCGACAACCTCAGCGGCTTCATGGCCGAGGACGCCGTGGCTTCACGCCTGGTGGACACCCTCTGCTTCGAGGAGGACATGAAGCTGATGCTCAAAGAGAGATATAACGGCAAGCAGCTGATGCCCCTCGACAAGTATGCCGCCAACGTGAAGAACACCCCCAACAAGGCCAAGGACGCCATCGCCGTCATCTACGCCGAGGGCGACGTTATGGATGGCACGGCCAAAGGTTTCGACGAGGGTGTCTACGGCGACGACATCGTCAAGGCCCTGAAGAAGGCCGCCAACGACGCCGACGTGAAGGCCATCGTGCTGCGCGTCAACTCGCCCGGCGGCATGGCTACCGCCAGCGAGAGCATGACGCACGCCGTGATGGCCGCCAAGGAGAAGAAGCCCGTCATTGTAAGCATGGGCGACCTTGCCGCCAGTGCAGGCTACGAGATGAGCTGCATGGCCGACGTCATTGTGGCGCAGCCCACCACCATCACGGGCTCGATAGGTGTGTTCGGCACGATACCCAATGTAGGCAAGCTGATGAACCAGAAGCTGGGGCTGCACACCGACACCGTGTGCACCAACAAGAACGCTGCCGGGATGAGCATTTACCGTCCGTTGTCGCCGAAGGTCAAGGAGCTGTGGACGCGCAATGTGGAGGACTTCTACAAGGTCTTCGTGGGCCGCGTGGCTGAAGGACGCCACATGAGCTACGACGAGGTGCACAAGATTGCCCGCGGCCGTGTGTGGACGGGTGCCGACGCGGTGGGCATAGGTCTGGTGGACACCCTTGGCGGCATGGACCTGGCCCTGCGCATAGCTGCCGAGAAAGCCGGCCTCGAAAACTACAAGGTCAAGGAATACCCCGAGGAGAAAGACACCTGGACACAGCTGATGGAGTTCTTCGGCGAGAGCAAGGGCGACGACCTGACGCTGATGGCCAAGATGCGTCTGGCGTTGCGTTGGAAAGCCGTCAAGAGCGATGTCAAAGCCCTCTCGCGCCTTGAGAAGGACATCGAGTACGTCACCACCGCCGAAGGACTGCAGGCAAGACTGCCCTTCGTGTTTTACGAATTATGAATTGTGAATTCTGAATAAAGAAAAGGCTCCACAGTTGTGGAGCCTTTTTCTTTATTGCATTGGCGCTTAGAGCTTGTCGTTGGAGCCGAGGACGTTGACGATCTTGTGGATGTACATCTTCTTCATGCTCTCGCGGGCAGGCTTCAAGTACTGACGCGGGTCGAAGTGGTCGGGATGCTCGGCGAGGTGCTTGCGGATGGCGGCGGTCATGGCGAGGCGGCTGTCGCTGTCGATATTGATCTTGCAGACGGCGCTCTTGGCGGCCTTGCGGAGCTGTTCCTCGGGGATGCCGACGGCGGCCTTCAGGGCGCCACCGTTGGCGTTGATAGTGTCGACCTCATCCTGAGGCACAGAGCTGGAGCCATGGAGCACGATGGGGAAGCCGGGGAGTTTCTTCTCGACGGCCTCGAGGACGTCGAAAGCCAGCGGAGGAGGCAGGAGACGGCCGGTCTTGGGGTCGACGGTGCACTGCTCGGGTTTGAACTTGTAGGCGCCGTGGGAGGTGCCGATGCTGATGGCCAGGGAGTCGCAGCCGGTGCGGGTGGCGAAGTCGATGACCTCCTCGGGCTTAGTGTAGTGGCTCACCTCGGAGGCCACCTCATCCTCGACGCCGGCCAGTACGCCGAGCTCGCACTCGACGGTGACGTCGTACTTGTGGGCGTACTCGACGACCTGGCGGGAGATGCGGATGTTCTCCTCGTAGGGGAGTGCGCTGCCGTCGTACATCACACTGGAGAAGCCCATGTCGATGCAGGACTTGCAGGTCTCGAAGCTGTCGCCGTGGTCGAGGTGCAGCACAATCTGGGGGTTGGGGCAGCCGAGCTCTTTGGCATACTCGACGGCACCTTCGGCCATATAGCGCAGGAGGGTCGGGTTGGCATACTCGCGGGCGCCTTTAGACACCTGCAAGATGACGGGGCTCTTGGTTTCGACGGCGGCCATGATGATGGCCTGCATCTGCTCCATGTTGTTGAAGTTGAAGGCGGGGATGGCATAGCCACCGTTGACAGCCTTGCGGAACATCTCGCGAGTGTTCACGAGACCTATTTTCTTATAGTCTACCATATTGTTGATGTTTTATTATTGTTGATATGATTTTGCAAAAGTACTAACTTTATTTTAATTAGCCAAATTTATTTGTCGAAGATGCCGAAGACGGCTGCGCCGGAGCCTGTCATGGAGGCATAGATGGCGCCGCGCGCGTACATATCTTCTTTAAGGGCGGCGATGGCTGGATGGGCGGGGAAGACGGATGCCTCGAAGTCGTTGACGATTAGGTTGCGCCACTCTTCTATCGGCCGCCTGACAGTCTCGCGGAGGTCGGGACGCGGCCTGCCGAAGAGGTCGCGGTTCAGACCCTGGTAAGCCTCCTTGGTGCTCACATGCTCATTGTCTGGAATCTCGATCTGAATTGAAAATTGAAAATTGAAAATTGAAAATTCCAACGGGGTCAGCTGGTCGCCGATACCTGTGGCGTAGGCGGGACGGTTCTGGATGAAGAAAGCGCAGTCGGCACCGAGGCGGGCGGCGCGGTGCTCGAGACCTGCGGCATCTAGGCCGAGGGAGAACATCGCGTTGAGCATCTTGAGTGTGAAGGCGGCGTCGCTGCTGCCGCCTCCGAGGCCGGCGCCGAAGGGGATGCCTTTTTTGAGACGGATGCTTACGGCGGGGATGCCGAACTCGTCGTGCAGCAGGCGCCATGCCTTGATGCAGAGGTTGTCGTCAGGGGCATTGTCGAGGGCTATGCCTTCCTGCATGATGATGGGCTGCTCGCTGCCAGTAGAGGGATGTATCTCAAGCTCATCGCAGAGATCGGTGACCGGCAGGAAGAGGGTCTCGAGGTCGTGGTAACCATCGGGGCGACGGCCGACAACATGCAGGCCGAGGTTAATCTTGCAGTTTGGGTAGGTTATCATAGGCACGGATAATATCGGTTACCAGGCGGTGGCGTATGACGTCGCTGTTGTCGAGCTGGATCACCTCGATGCCCTTGACGTCCTTGAGGATGTTCACGGCCTGCAGCAGGCCGCTCTGCTGGTGGCGAGGCAGGTCGACCTGCGTGAGGTCGCCGGTGATGACGAACTTGGCGTTGCGGCCCATGCGGGTGAGGAACATCTTGAGCTGTGCGCTGGTGGCGTTCTGTGCCTCGTCGAGGATGACGAAGGCGTTGTCAAGCGTGCGGCCGCGCATGAAGGCCAGCGGAGCTATCTCTATGGTATTGTCCTCCCAGTAAGATAGGAGCTTCTGCTGCGGTATCATGTCGCGCAGAGCGTCGTAGAGCGGTTGCAGGTAGGGGTCAAGCTTGTCGCGCAGGTCGCCTGGCAGGAAGCCGAGGTTCTCGCCGGCCTCGACTGCTGGGCGGGTGAGGATGATGCGGCGTATCTCCTTGTTCTTCAGGGCGCGGACAGCCATAGCCACAGCGGTGTAGGTCTTGCCGGTGCCTGCGGGGCCGATGGCGAAGACCATATCGTGGTCGTAGACGGCACGTACGAGGCGCTGCTGGTTGGGGGTGCGTGCCTTGATGAGGAGGCCGTTGCGGCCGTGCACCAGCACCTCGTCGCTCACCTCGGCCTCTGGGCTGCCGCCACCGCTCTCCATGATGCCCATGATAGCGTTCTCGGTGAGGCGGCCGAACTTGTCGTAGTAGGTCATCATGGCCTGCAGCTTGCCGTCGAACCACGCAATGTCCTCCTCGCTGCCAATGGCCTTCAGCATGTCGCCACGGACGATAAGCTTGAGCTTGGGGAAAAGCAGCCGCACAAACTCCAGCAGCTTGTCGTTCTGCCCCCAGAAGCGGGCATAGTCTATTTCCTCTAATGAAAAGATTCTCTCTGTGGAAGGTTCGTTCATTCGTCAGGTATTTTGGGGAAATCCATTATTTCGAGGTCGGAGGGCTCAGGCTTCAGCACAAAGCGCACCAGTGTACCCACCTTGTGGAAGCCCTGTCTGCCGGCGGCGCCGGGGTTGATATGCAGGAAGTTGTAGTCCTTGTCGTACATTACCTTCAGTATGTGGCTGTGACCACAGACGAAGATGTCGGGCTTGGCGAGCTCCAGCGTGCGGCGCAACTCATAGGGGTAGTGGCCGGGCCAGCCACCGATGTGCATCATCAGCACCCGTTGCCCCTCGACCTCAAAGAAAGCCCGCTCCTCCAGTTCATAGTGCAAGGCGAAGCTGTCGCAGTTGCCCCACACGGCACGTACGGGTTTCCACTCCCGCAGCTCATCCAGCACTCCGGGGCCTATGTCGCCGGCATGCCACAACTCATCGCAGTCCTTGAAGAAAGTATACACCTGCTTAGGCAGTGTGCCGTGAGTGTCGCTCAATACGCCGATGCGTTTCATTCGTTGGCTTTTATCTCTTTGAGGTTCTCACCAATCATCTCCTTGAGGTAGTTGATGATATGTATGTCGTTCATCGACATGCCGTCCAGCGCCTCTTTCAGCTCGTCGGTGTCGAGAACAAACTCATCTTCGTCGGTGCGGTAGGTGATGACAAAGTGTATGTCCTCGTGGGCCGATAGCAGCATCACCAGCGTGCCTGGCAGGTCGCCCATCGGCGGGCGGTCCCAGTTGTTGTGCTCGAACCAGAACTCCAGGCGTGTGCCCACGCCAACCTGGGAGGTCAGCTTCATGCCGCCGCCGCACTTCTCGGTGTTCATCTTAATCAACGGCAGCCCCAATCCCACCTTGCGGGTGGTGCGGCTCGTGGTGTAAGGGTCCGTCACCTTGGCCAGGAACTCGGGGCTCATACCCTTGCCGTTGTCCTCTATCGTAAAGTGGAAGTCATTATTCTTCAGACTGTCCACGATAGTCAGTTTCACATCCTTCGCATTTGCCGCCGTGGAATTCTCCATCAGGTCGTACACATGCATTGCCAACTCTTTCATCGTACCTCTGTTTTATCGTTTTGCGACTGCAAAAATACGCATTATTTTTCATTCGTGAATAATATTTTATTCACATCGCCGTTAATATATACGTTTTATAGTTGCAAACATAGTGAATCAACGATATACGAGAGCCAGCCTCCTCATGCTGGCAATGCTTGTCCTCGCATCATGCAGCAAGGACACTGTTTTTGTGGCTCCGGCCTTCCTACACCTTGACGGCATAGCCTTGAAGGCCACACCCTCCATCACCACCAATGAAGGATTCTTCACCCATGACATTGTGGCAGCCTATGTCGTAGCGCATTATCCCGGACGCTCCAGCGTCGACACCATAGGTCTTTTCCGCACGCCTTTCACCATTCCAGTGCTTTACAGCGGCAAAGCCGACTATATCGACATCTTCCCCGCTGTTGAGCAGAGCGGCATTTCAGGCGCAATGCCCTACTACACATTCTACAGTCCCATACACCTCACCGCTGCCGACAGCACGACACTCCGCTCCGGCGACACACTCAACCTCGGCATTGACTCCACGGCCTACCGCCCGCATCCGCAGGTGGACAGCATCCAGCTCTTCGAGTCGTTCGAACGCCCACGGGCCCACATAAGCTTCAAAGAGCCCCTCGAATGGGTCGACAACGACCCCACTGGCGCCTGCACCGGCAGCGGATACGGACGCCTCACGGTGGCACCGTCGGAATCTTACGTCACCTTCGACCTCCGCGACACACTCGTCGTCCTCGACCCTGGCAAGGTGGTATACCTCGAGCTTGACATCAAGACCGACCTACCCCTCTCCGTCTATATGCGTGCGTCACGCCAACAAGGCGCTGCATCAGAACATCTTTCGGTGATGACAATCAACCCAATCTCGCATTGGCAGCACCTGTATATCAACCTTGGCCGCACCTGGGCATATTTCAACCACCCGCATACCTTCACCCTCTCATTCTCGGCCGTCAACGAGGACGGCATCGGCGGCACCGTCAACATAGACAACGCAAAGCTATTAACCACAAGCATCTCCTTGTAACATAACCATGGAAAAGAAGCAGCGCACCAAATATATAATTGCCGACACCCTCTCTGCCATGCTTGCATGGGGAATCCTGTTCCTCTTCCGCAAGGTGGCGTTTGAGCACACAGGTTTCAGCGACGTGGCCGACGTGTTCAACGACAGCAACTTCTGGTTCGGCCTCATCCTTGTGCCCGCAGGATGGCTCTCACTCTACACCATACAGGGCGCTTACCGCAACGTACTGCGCCGCGCACGCCTCACCGAACTGCTCGACACCCTGCTTGCATCGCTCATCGGTGTCGTCGCCATCTTCTTCCTCCTTCTCGTAGACGACCACATAAGCACCTACCGCAACTACTACACCAGCTTCCTCTTCCTTTTCGGTGTCCACTTCACCCTCACCTACATCCCCCGCCTCATCATCACCTCGCACACCGTCCGCGCTGTCCACACACGCCAGCTCGGCTTCCCCACCGTCATGATAGGTTCAGGCCCTAGAGCCCTGCAGACCTACAACGACCTTGAGAACCAGGAGACCTATTCCGGCAACCTCTTCATCGGGTACATCGACCTGTCGGCCACCACACCCCAGCCTTCAGCCCTCGACTCCATCATGCCCCGGCTCGGCACCCTCGACGACCTGCGCCACATAGCCAAGCGACAGCGCATCGAAGAAGCTATCGTGGCTCTGGAGCCCGACCAGAAAGACCTGCTCCAGGAGACCCTCCTCGCCATCAACTCATGCGGCGACATAATAATAAAGATTACGCCCGACGCGCGCGACATCTCCGTCGGCGCCATACACCAGCACTCCATCTTCCACGCGCCTTTCATCGTCATCAACAACCGCCTCATGCCCGAGTGGCAGTACTCGCTCAAGCGCATCTTTGACATCGTCATCTCGCTCGTCGCCATGATTCTCCTCTCCCCCGTCTATGTCGTCACCGCCATCATAGTCAAAGCCACCTCCCCGGGCCCTGTCTTCTACGCCCAGGAGCGCATCGGCCACCTCGGACGCCCCTTCAAAATGCACAAATTCCGCTCCATGTATGTCGACGCCGAACAGGCAGGCCCCGCACTGTCAAAGGACAACGACCCACGCATCACACCCTTCGGCCGTTTCATGCGCAAGGTGCGCCTCGACGAGATACCGCAGTTCTACAACGTGCTCCGCGGCACCATGTCGCTCGTAGGCCCGCGTCCCGAGCGTCAGTTCTACATAGACCAGATAGTGAAACGCGCCCCTGAATACCTGCTGCTGCAACGCGTCAAACCCGGAATCACATCGTGGGGTCAGGTACGCTACGGCTACGCCTCCAACGTCGACGAGATGGTGGAGCGTCTACGCTACGACCTGCTCTACCTCGACAACATGTCACTCACCACCGACCTCAAGATACTACTCTACACCGTCATCATCATAATCCAAGGACGAGGAAAATAAAACACAACAACCGATATGTCACTCAAGAAAACCACCTTTGCCGCAATGGCCGCAGCAATGCTGCTGCTCACCGCATGCCACAAACCCAAAACGCCGGTCCTCGAGGACGTCACCGACACCTTCTCGTGGATCCTCGGCCGCAACACCGTCGAAGGTATCAAAGCCGGTCCATTCAAAGACATCGACCACGACGTCTTCATGCGCGCCATAGAGGCCACCTTCAACGGCGACCCGCAACCCATCGACGACAGCACCTACCATGCTGCACTACAGCAGCTCACCCGCGTGTTGCAGATGCAGATGCAACGCGAGACCTCCGACCGCCAAACCATAGTCGACCAGAAGCAGGAAGAATACTTCAAAAACCTCACCGCTGAGAATCCCAACGTCAAAAAACACCCGTCGGGCTTCTACTACGAAGTGCTCAAAGAAGGCAAGGGCAAGAAAGCCTTCTACGCCGCACATGTCTACTTCGACTACCGCAGCTTCACAATGCTAGACGGCAAACCCTATGACCAGACCTACGGCAAACGCGAACCCATCAACCACGTCATAGGCGACCCCATGTTCAAAGGCCTCATCGAGGGCATGATGCTCATGAACGAAGGCAGCATCTACCGCTTCTACTTCCCCTACCAGCTCGCCTTCGGCCCACAGGGCTCTGGCGACATCCCCGGCTACACCCCCTTCATCTACGAAGTAGAACTGCATTCCGTATCAAGCCTCTAAAATACTGACATACAAAACCGTAAGGCACAGCATTTTTCGCTGTGCCTTATTATTTCCACAAAGTCTCGGAGTCCCTTCGGCCCCTCTTCGGCCCCTCCTCGGCCTTCCTTCGGCCGTCGTATGGCATTGCATGCCGCGGGTACGATAGAACGGCCGTAGAGGAGCCATACCGGCCTCGAGGAGAAGGCGATAAAGAACTTTTCCGGCATGAGGGAATGACGGAAGCGACGACGCTGCAGAACAGATAGAAAAGCAACAAAAATGCAATAAAAATTCAAAAATTACCCAACTTAATCAAATTAATTGTATATTTGCATCACCAATCCAAGTGAGTCGGATTGCCAAAAAGATTGTAAACTAATCAAATCGGTTATCATGAAGAACAAGTACTACGACCTGATTGACCAGACTTTCGACTTTCCTCAGGACGAATTCCGCACCGAGGACGGCGAACTCTATTTCCACGACATACCGTTGATGGAAATCATCAAACAGTATGGCACACCGCTGAAGATCACATACCTGCCCAAGATCAGCTCGCAGATACAGCGCGCCAAGCGCCTGTTCAACGTAGCCATCGCAAAGACCGACTACAAAGGAACTTACAACTACTGCTACTGCACCAAGAGCAGCCATTTCGCCTTTGTACTCGAGGAGGCCCTGAAGAACGACATAAACCTGGAGACCTCCTCGGCATTCGACATAAACCTGATACAGGAACTGCACGCACAAGGGCTGATAGACAAGGAGAAGGTGATTGTGTGCAACGGATTCAAGAAGGAACAATACATCGAAAACATCGTCGGCATTTACAAAGAAGGCTTCCGCAACGTGATACCTGTACTAGACAACAAACACGAATACAACATGCTCGACGAGATGCTTGAAGACAACATGGAACCCATGTCGCTCGGCATCCGCATAGCCGCCGAAGAGGAACCGAAGTTCGACTTCTACACATCGCGCCTCGGCATACGCTACCACGACATCGTGAGCTTCTACGAAGAACAGATCAAGCAAAACAAGAAGTTCCACTTCAAGATGCTGCACTTCTTCATCAACACCGGCATACGCGACACGGCCTACTATTGGAACGAGTTGGCCAAATGTGTCAACGTGTACTGCGACCTCAAGCGGGTGTGCCCGGAGCTCGACTCGCTGAACATCGGCGGCGGCTTCCCGAGCAAAGTAAGCCTCGCAGCCAACTACGACTACGAATACATGGCCGAAGAGATCCTGGCCCAAATCAAGGCCATCTGCGCCAACCGCGGGGTAGAAGAACCGCACATATTCACCGAATTCGGCAGCTTCACCGTGGGCGAGAGCGGAGCCACGCTCTACAGCATCCTCGACCAGAAGCAGCAGAACGACCGAGAGTTGTGGTACATGATAGACAGCAGCTTCATCACCACTCTGCCCGACACATGGGGCATCAACCAGCGCTTCATCATGCTGCCCATCAACCACTGGGACTGTGAATACCAGCGCGTATTCCTCGGCGGCCTCACCTGCGACAGCGAGGACTACTACAACGCCGACAGCCACGCCAACGCCATCTTCCTGCCAAAGTTGCAACAGGACGAGCCACTGTACATCGGCTTCTTCCACACCGGAGCCTACCAGGAAAGCATCGGTGGATACGGCGGAATCCAGCACTGCCTCATACCTGCGCCCAAGCATGTCATCATAGACAAGGACGAGGATGGAGAATACACCACCAAGCTCTTCGCAAAGGAACAGAGCTACAAGTCAATGCTCAAGATACTGGGCTATTGACGTCCACGACTGCGTCTTATAAAAACGGCTGGCATGTCACTGCGACATGCCAGCCGTCGTATAATCTATATAATACTACCGCCTATCTCACCACAAGCTTGCGGGCGCTCATAGAGCCGGCGGTCTGCACCTGCACAAAAAAGACGCCACGCGGCAGCGAGCCGAGGTCGAGCTGGCACGTATTGCCGGCAGGCTTGAAGGTGCTCACGACAGTGCCTCGGCTGTCGAGCAACACTACTGTCTCTATAGAATCGGCAACGATAGTGCAGCGGTCACTGGCTGGATTGGGATAGAGACTGAATTCCGTCTCCACCTTGTCGAGATTGAGCAACGGCTGCATCTCCACGGAGAAATAAGGCTTGTAGCCTTGTGCAATGACAACAAACGAGCAGGCCGCGAGATCAACGTTGTCCGAGACATTAAGGTTGGCGTTGCCGCTAAGCGTGGCATAAGCAGCAGCGACAAGGTTGTGCGTAGCAGTATCGACAAGGGCGACATAGGCCGAAGGCACGGTGGTGACATAAATCACCGAGCCAGAGGGTGCATAAGAGAAGTTCGTCAGCTCTTCAGCCACCCCAAGCCAAGGCATAAGCGAGGGGTCACCCATGAGCTCATAGATCTCCCAATAGTATTTTTTCATATCACCAGAGGTGCTACCACTTGAGTTTACAGAATTGTTGCCGTGGAAAACCATTGCGCCGGCAGTGACAGCCTGGTTGGCCCGAGACTCGCCATGCGTATGGAACACCCGGTCGTAGACTCCCAATCGGGAAGCATTGTAGGTGGTATTCATGGTATTGCTTATGTTCGAACGTACACCCACGCTCCAGTAGAAGTCCTCACTCCAATAAGTTGAGTTCGTGCCACCGATATAGGCGACAGCACCAGCGTTGTTAGGACGTCGCAGAAGCGCCTCGCCGAAACAGACACCTTTTTCAAACTTGTTCGTGAGACAGCAGTTACCAATCATGAAACTCGGCTTGTTGGTATTGTTCATCGAGCCGACATGCGTGACGGTCATCAGAGGCTGCCCCCAACGGTCCCAATTACCGTGAGCAGAGTAGTTAATCCAACCATATCCGGAGGTGTAAAGGTTACGAATTGTAGAAGCAGACGAAGCCGTGCCGCTACTGCCGGTCACTGTAACACTGTCAGGGGCGAACGACGTATTGTTTTTATAGTATTTAACGGTCGTGAAACCATTAGCCTCATTAATATAATAGCGAGCAGCATAGTCCATTGTAGGATCTGCGCAACGATATGCGTTATCACCTACCACACCCTGATCCACACCACTTATAAGAATAGCCTTTGCGAGGTAGCTATCATTGGGGAAAGAATATGTCTCGTAAAAAAGAGTCTTGTTTATGATAGAAGTGAGGGTATTTGTGTCAGAGGCAGATAGACGACCTTGATAGCAATCAGGCACAATGTCTCCAGAGGTCCATGTAACATAGTAAAGGTCAGTAATATGATCGGTACTTACCGATGTATTACCTAAACGGCTGTTGAAAGCCGGGAGTTGGTCATGGTCACCTATAAGGAGCACATACGTAGGTGCCGGAGCTTCGGCAGAGGCATTGTCATATAAAGACTTAAGGTGATTTGCCAAGGCAGTGTTAGATGCAAGGCCACTAGTACCGTAATACACAACATCAACAAGCATACCACAACGACGTTTCCAGTCGACAAACTTGGCCACAGCGGTGCAATTGAGCGTTGTCGGGACAACAACGACCATACGGACTGGTGCAGAGTGACGTATAGACTTAGTAGCATTAGCGTCGGCGAGGTCGTTAAGCTTGCCGTTAACAGAAAACGACGGCGTGTGGTAGCGTTCATAGTAGTCGTTAGTCATAGCCGTATCGACACCGTGATAGTTGACTGTAACGTCGGCCGAGCGACAGACGACATACTGGTTGGTGACAGGATTGAGGCTCACCGGCGCAATGGTGAGGGTGGCAATACGCCTGTCGCGCGCCACGGCAATATCAGTCACCTGCACCAGGGGCAACGAGAAGAATGTGTCCATGAGATAGGCATCCTGGTTAAAGTAGAGTGCCAACGGCCCACGGTCACTCTTACATACTGAAGGCTGATAAGGATACCATTGCAACGAAGCGTCAGCCTGAATGGTGTCGTAGACAGCATTGTTTACGCTGATACTCACATCGCTGCAGAACGGCAGCACAATAGTATGCGTGAGCACCGGTAGTGCTGGGTCACCAACATTGCCTGTGAGAGTGTAACCTTCAAGCATAGGTTGCAGGTACTTGCCCGAGCCGATAGTGGCGCCGTCGACAGTAACCGACGGAGTCTTAATGGAGAAAGCAAGACGCGAAAAGCTGTCCTCGGTGACCGTTTGTGCTTTCAGGGCGAAAAGTGTTGTCAGCATCAATGCCGACAAAATAGTCTTTTTCATTATTATTACTTTATTTGTTTGTCATATTGAACATGCGCTCAATGTCGGGACATGGAGCGGTGATTGTAATCTGAGAATGGGTTACCGGATGGCTGAATGACAGCATGCGGGCATGCAGCGAGATGCTACCGTCTGGGTTGCTGCGTGGTGCGCCATATTTAAGGTCTCCCTTGATTGGGCATCCCATATGTGCCAACTGGCAACGTATCTGGTGGTGGCGACCGGTATGCAGGTCTACCTCAAGGAGGTGGTAGCCACCGTCGCTGACACCGACAACACGGTAATCAAGCGACGCCAGCTTTGCGCCACGCGTACCTTCCGAGACCACTCGACTCTTGTTGTGCACCTCATCTTTCACAAGCCAGTCCTCCAACGTACCCACGGGCTCGGCAGGAGCATTCTTGACGACAGCCCAATAGCGTTTGCTGAAGTCGCGATCCTTGACCAGCTGCGTCATACGGCTCAACGCCTTGGAAGTTTTGGCGAACAGGATAACGCCACTGACAGGACGGTCGAGCCTGTGTATGACACCACAGAAGACATTGCCCGGCTTGGCATCACGCTCCTTGATATAGGCCTTCACAAGGTCGGCAAGAGGCGTGTCGCCTGTCTTGTCACCCTGTGCTATCTGGCCCGGCAGCTTATTGAGTGCCAGCAGGTGATTGTCTTCGTATAGTATCTGGTCTGCTATGGTCATATTAGACTATGTCTGCTATGGGGCTGATGCCATTCTTCACACGGTCCTGAAGGCCGACGCTTATGGGGAAGTCTAGCGGCAGGAAGAGGTCTATTCGGGAGCCAAACTTGATAAATCCCATCTCCTGGTTCTGCTTCACCGACTCGCCCTCTTTGGCGTAGCACACTATGCGTCGTGCCATGACACCTGCCACCTGGCGTATCATTATCTTCTTGCCGTTGGAGAGCTTCATGCCCACCTCGGTACGCTCATTAAGGTCACTACTCTTCGGGTACGACGCCACAAAATAGTTGCCACGGCGGAACTTCACATACTCCACCACGCCGTCGCAAGGGTAGCGGTTCACATGCACGTCGGTACCACTCATAAAGATGCTCACCTGCATGCATTCGTCCTTGATATAGTGCTTCTCGAAGACTTGCTCTATGGTCACTATGGTGCCGTCGGCAGGCGAGATAAGCTCACTGTCATTGATGGTAAATATCCGGCGGGGTATGCGGAAGAATGCCGCCACCATGAGGTCGAAGACCACAAGAGCGCCAAGGAACACATAGTGATACGGCGTCCAGTGGTGGACAACCAGCAACATGACGAGCCATATCAGGAACGTCGCACCGAATGTGAGTGCTATTATCTTTTTTCCTTCGCGGTGTATCTTCATATCTGCTTAGATCCTTTTATCCAATACTTACAACAATTCGGGGCTGACAAACAGCGTCAGGTAGGCATAGGCCACCGGCACGGCTATCAGCAGGCTGTCAAAGCGGTCGAGGAAACCACCGTGACCCGGCATAATCTTGCCGCTGTCCTTCATGCCGACCGAGCGTTTGAGCATGCTCTCCACAAGGTCGCCCAAGGTGTCTATGACGCTGCAGATAAAGCCAAGCGCCAGCCAGTGGTACCACGCTATCTGGTCGTTGAAGAGCGGCCCCACAAAGAAGGCCGTCACAAGCGTAATCACTACACCTATGGCCGTACCCTCCCATGTCTTTCCGGGCGAATGACGTTGCCACATCTTGTGCTTGCCGAGGAGCGAGCCACCCATATAGGCGCCGTTGTCGTTCATCCATACCATGATAAGCACCATCACAAGCACGTTGTAGTTCTCATGCAACGTGGGCATAAGTCCCAGAGGTATGGCGGCATAGAGCATGGGCACCATGGTGTATGCGGCATCGCGGAACGGCTGCTCGCTGTGCTTCCACAGCTGCACCATGGCGGCCACGCCGAAAGCCATCGGCAGCAACGTCACCGCCACCCCGAGACCGACGTAACCCCATACCTTGCCGTACGCCACCGCCGACAGCGCCAACAGTGCTGCCACCGCATAGGCGTAGCCAAGCGGTTGCGAGGGTGTGGCACCCTGCTGCTTCACTATGCGGAAGAACTCAAAGGTGCTGCCGCAGGCCACAAAGAGCAGGAAGGCCGTAAGTATCACTCCTCCCCAGAGTTTGCTGCCCGTCAGCGCACCGCTGTAGATGCAGAACAGGAACAGCGCCACATAGACCACTGCACTAACCGCGCGTACCCAAAAGTTCTTCATACCTCTTCAAAGTCTTTATCCTTGTTCTCTTTTTTTTCCTCCTTGGCCTCAGGCTCTGCCTCGGCACTTGCCGGCTGCGGAGTCTCGCTCTCCCACGGACGCGGACCGTAGATGCGCTCAAGGTCCTCACGGAAGAGCACCTCCTTCTCATAGAGCTGTGTAGCCAGCTGGTCGAGCTGCTCGCGATGGCTCTGCAGCAGTTCCTTAGCTTTTGCATAGGCCTCTTCAACCATGCGTTTCACCTCGCGGTCTATGGTCTCGGCGGTCTTCTCGCTGAAGGGCTTGCCAAACGAGTACTCGCTCTGGCCGGTGCTGTCATAGAAGCTTATGTTGCCCACCTCGGGGCTCATGCCATAGTAGGTCACCAAAGCCTGTGCCATCTTGGTGGCGCGCTCTATGTCGTTCAGGGCCCCTGTGCTTATCTTGCCATAGACTATCTCTTCACTTGCACGGCCCGCCATGAGACTTGTCATCTCGTCAAACATCTGCTCATAGGTGGTAATCTGACGCTCTTCGGGCAGGTACCACGCGGCACCGAGGGCCTTGCCTCTCGGCACTATGGTCACCTTCACCAGCGGGTTGGCCCAACGCAGCAGCCAGCTCACCGAGGCGTGACCGCTCTCGTGGTATGCTATGGTGTGCTTCTCTTGGTCGGTGAGCACCTTGGTGCGTTTCTCAAGACCACCTACTATGCGGTCCACAGCATCGAGGAAGTCCTGCTTCTCCACCTGTTTCTTCTCCTTGCGGGCAGCCACCAGCGCCGCCTCGTTGCACACATTGGCTATGTCAGCGCCGCTGAAGCCCGGAGTCTGCTTGGCGAGGAACTCCCTGTCTACATACCCCTCACTCTCCTTGTCGTTGTTAAGCTTCAGGTTCTTCATGTGCACACCGAATATAGCCTTGCGTTCCTCAAGGTCGGGCAGCTCCACATATATCTGTCTGTCGAAGCGTCCTGCACGCAGCAGGGCCTTGTCGAGCACGTCGGCACGGTTGGTGGCCGCCAGCACTATGACGTTGGTGGTGCTTGAGAAGCCGTCCATCTCTGTGAGCAGCTGGTTCAGCGTACTCTCGCGCTCGTCGTTGCTGCCGGCGAAGCCGCCACGGCCTCGGGCGCGACCCACGGCGTCAATCTCGTCGATGAACACTATGCAGGGACTCTTCTTCTTGGCTTCGTCGAAGAGGCCACGCACACGCGAGGCACCAACACCGACGAACATCTCCACGAAGTCCGAGCCGCTCATGCTGAAGAACGGCACCCCAGCCTCGCCAGCCACGGCCTTGGCCAGCAGCGTCTTGCCGGTACCCGGAGGGCCTACCAGCAGCACACCCTTGGGTATCTTGCCACCCAGGTCGGTGTAACGCTTGGGGTTCTTCAGAAAGTCCACCACCTCCATCACCTCTTCCTTGGCTCCGGCCAGACCGGCCACATCCTTGAAGGTGACGTTGTTCTGCTTGGTGGCGTCATACTGCTTGGCCGTGGAGCGTCCCATGCCAAAGATGCCGCCGAAGCCGCCGCCGTTATTGTCGCCACCCATCTGGCGACGTGTGATGGAACTCATGATCCAGAAGAAGAATATCAGCATCAGCAGAGGCCCGAAGAAGACGAGAATCTCCTTCCAAGCATTGCTGCGGCTCTCTATCATGTAGCTTATATACTCGCCAGTATTGGCTTCCACACGTGCCAGCTGGTTGTCGAAGTGCTCATAGGTGCCTATGTTGTAGGTGTAGTAGCCCTGTGCACCATTCTGACCTGTCAAGGTACGTGTGATGATGTCTCGGTAGGTGGCGGTGTCGCGGCGCACAGCATCGCTCTTGATACGTATCTCTGCCACCTCCTGGTTGATGACCGTGATGCTCTCGTAGTCGTGGCGCTCCAGTATAGGCTGCAAGCGCTCCCACGTTATGGGCTGCTTGGGCGCCGAGCTTCCGTTGCCGCCAAGCAAGAGGTACCCTATGACGATGAGTAGCACGAGGTATACTATCGTCATCGGCTTTATCTTGAAAGGCTTGTTGCCACGCCCTTGGTTGCCATTCTGCTGCATGTTATTCTGTTGTTGTGCCATTAACTCTTAACTCTTAATTCTTAACTCTTAACTGAAATCTCCACCTCCTCGCCGTCGCTCCACAGCTCGTCGAGGCGGTAGAAGGCGCGCTTGTCTTTCTGGAAGATATGCACCACCACGTCGAAGTAGTCCATCAGTATCCACTCGGCGTTGTTGTAGCCCTCCACCTTGTGGGGACCCATGCCTGTGGCTTTCTTCACCGTCTCGTGCACGGCGTCGCTCAGCGCGCTGACATGCGACGGCACGTTGCCGCTGGCTATCACGAAGAACTCCGCCGGAGCCCCGTGCACCTTGCGCAAGTCGAGCACTCGCACATCCTCGCCTTTCTTTTCGTCCAGTATCTGTGCCGCCAAACGGGCCAGCACCAGTGATTCCTTGTCTCTATTCGTCATTGTTCTATTATTCTCGCTTTCAATATTCTATTTCCGTCCTCTTCCCCTATATCCACCCTCACATATCGCTCCGGCAGCAGTTCCTCCACCTTCTCGGTCCACTCTGTGAAGCAGTAGCAGCCGCTGTAGAAGTACTCCTCGTAGCCTATGTCGTAGGCTTCGGCCACCGACTTCATACGGTAGAAGTCAAAGTGGTATACCGGCTCCCCTGCCCCGTCAGTGTACTCGTTCACGATGGCGAACGTGGGGCTGCAGACGTTGTCGTTCACCCCCAGCTCGGCGCATATCTCCTTTATCAAGGTGGTCTTCCCCACCCCCATCTTGCCAAAGAAGGCGAAAAACCTGTCGTCCGGGAACTCTCCCAGCAACTTCCGTGCCACCTCCGGCAACTGCTCTATGCTATGAATCTCAACTTTCAACTCTTAACTCTTAACTCTTAATTCATAACTCTTAACTCTTAACTCAACTCATCTCAGCCTGTCGGCCGCACGCACCAGGGCCTCGTCCTTCTTGATGCCGCGGTGGGCGAGCACGAAGAACACTATCGACACTATCGGCGCATAGGCCGCCACATACCACGTGATGCTCATGTCCGAGGCCATCATGGCCTGCTCCACGGCTTTGCCGTAGGCGTCAACAGCCCAGAAGAAGACCAGGAAGACATACACCACGTTGAGCAGGAAAGCCACAGCCACGGCGCGCATCTGCATCACACGGTTATTATACATGAACACACACACCAGCGCCATGACACCCGTCAGCAGGACCATGACCACCAGCGGCCAGGTGCGGAAGCCCGACATCTTCTGGCTAAACTCTATTGTTGCTCCGGGGGTCTGCATCATCGCCACGTCTATATCGGCCTCGCCGCGTGCCACCAGGTTAAGTTCGGCAGTCACCGTCTGGTCCATCGTCGGTATGGCGAACTGATACTCCGCCACGGGGAACAGGAAGCACAGCGCCATGCAGCATGCCGCCAGCACCAGCCATAAACTCTGAATTCTCTGTATCATAACAATCCTTTGATTCTTGGTTCTTAACATTCAACACTTTCAATCGCCCAACACGCCGAGCACGCTCTCGGCCTTGCGGCCCTTGGCCATCACCGTGGCGTCCTTGACATACATGAAGCCCGGGTTGCCTCGCATCATGGTCTCTATGGCCGTAGCGTCGGCGAAGAGGTAGTCAAGCCCGCTGATGTCGTTGGCTGCGAGCCAGGCCTGCACCTCCTCGGGCAGGGCCGAGGTGAGCATCACCAGGCGCACGCCGTTCTCTTCGGCCAGCGCGATGGCACGGCGTATCTCCTCGGTGCCGCGCGGCGTCACCTTGTCAATGTGGTGCACCGTCACTATCACCATGCCGTCCTCGGCGGGCAACAGGTCGGTGGCACGGTCCTCGCCGCTGAGGTCCATCATGGAGAACCCCGGTGCGGCAATCTCGCGCGGGTCCACCACACGGCTGCTCTCCCACTCCCACTCGGCGGCCCAGGCCTCGTCGGACAGGCGCTCCATGAGCTGCGCCGACTCAAACTCCTCGCTCTCGCCGGTGCGCGTGTTGCGGTAGGTGACATAGCTCTTCATGCCTTCGGTGCTCTCGATGTCCATCATCTTGTTGCCTATCTTCCACGGCCTGAAGTCAATGACAGGCTCGTGCTTGATGTTGTAGATGGCGAAGACCACCATCAGCAGCGCAGCGGTGATGAACACCACGCCGTCGCGCTCGAAACGACGCTTGCGGCGAAGGTTGCGCGTCAGCACTATCCACACCGTCGGCACATCCAGCGCCACGTTCTTCCAGAAGGTCTCCCAGTTGGTGAGTTTCACAGCGTCGCCGAAGCAGCCGCAGTCCGTAACCTTGTTGGTCAGCGCGTCGATGAACGTCGTCACCGTGAAGAACAGCATCATCAGCGCCAGCATCCACGCCGTGAAGCTGCGGTAAGCGTTGAATATCAGCAGCACACCGACAACAAACTCGGCACATATCAGCGCAACCGACAGGAACCCCGCCAGCGGCAGAGCCCATTCGAAGGTAAGACCGCCGATGCTCCAGGCAGTCATGTATTCCTCAATCTTGAATGTCGTCCCCATCGGGTCGACGCCCTTGACGAACGACGAGAAGAGGAACACCAGGCCCACCACCCAGCGGCAGACCACATTCAACGTGTAATTCAGCTTTGTGTCTTTTATTTTCATGTCAATCCTCATTATTTAACCTAACCAGGCAGAAGAGCGAATAGTTTACGATGTCGCGGTAGCCGCCCTCGGGGCCCTCGCTCACCTCGGTGCGACCGTCGTTGTCCTCTATCTGCTTGATGCGCATAAGCTTCATCAAAATCAAGTCGACCATAGACTCCACCCTCATCTGGCGCCACGCCTCGCCGTAGTCGTGGTTCTTGGCCATCATCAAGTCGAGCGTGGCCGTCAACTCCTTGTCGTAGAGCTCCATGGTGCGCTCATACGGCAGCTCCAACGGCTCGCTGCCCTTCAGCAGCTGCTCCTGCACGAGGGCCATCACGGCATAGTTGACCATAGCTACGAACTCGCCGCGCAAGTCGTCGCCCACATGGTTCTCCCCGCTCTCCTGCACACTGCGTATGCGGTTAGCCTTGATGAAGATCTGGTCCGTCAACGACGGCAGGCGCAGGATGCGCCACGACGTGCCGTAGTCGCGCGTCTTGCGGCTGAAGAGCTCGCGGCACACCGCCGCCTCGCGCTCCAGCTCGCTCCTTGTATCGTGGTTTTTATCTGTTTTTACAATCATATCTCACCATAAACGCCGTGCATTTTATTTTATTGTATATTTATAGAAAAATATTTTCACCCGATGTCTGCCACACTCCCAACCCCTCCCCTACGGACCCTCTACGGAGCCCCTGCGGCATTTCTTCAGTAGTTCTTCAGTGCTACACTGAAGAACTACTGAAGAACGATGGTCGAACTGCCGTACCGAGGCCGAGGGAGAGCTGCAGGGAGACATGGGGGAAATAATTGCTTCGTTGACACAATAAAAAGCCAGGGGCGTCGTTAGAGGAAAATAATGAAAAGACCTCACACACTGCCCTTCAGCATCGAGAGCCGCGGCCGCCTGCACGAGTTCGTCAGGCCGGCGGTGGCAGGCATCCTCAACGTGACGCCCGACTCGTTCTACGACGGAGGCCGCTACCGCACGGCCGACGCCATCGTGCAGCGAGCACAAGAGATTGTGGCCCAGGGCGCCGACATGATTGACATCGGCGCGGCGTCGAGCCGTCCGGGAGCTGTGCTCCCGCCCCCCGAGGAGGAGGCCGCCCGGCTGGCCGAGGCGGTGCGCCTGGTGCGCGCAGCCCTGCCCGAGGCGCTGATCTCGGTCGACACCTGCTACGCCCTGCCGGCACGCAAAGCCGTCGAGGCCGGGGCCGACATGGTGAACGACATCGGCGGCGGCGACACCGACAAGGAGATGTTCGCCACAGTTGCCGAGCTCCAAGTGCCTTACATACTGATGCATGGCGGCAAGGAGCACCTCGCCGGCGTCAAGCGCATGGCCGACAGCGACCCTGTGGACGAGGTGGTGAAGTTCTTCTCCTCGCGCCTCGACGCACTCTACCGCCTGGGGGTGAAGGATGTGTGGCTCGACCCGGGCTTCGGCTTCGCCAAGGACACGGAACAGAACTTCGCGCTCCTCGACCGACTCGACGAGCTGACGGAGCTCTTCCGCGAGCCCTTATATATAGGATTGAGTCGCAAGCGCATGATATACACCACCCTGGGCACTACGGCCGACGAGGCCCTCGGCGGCACCGTAGCCCTCGACGCGCTGGCACTCGACCGCGGCGCCGCAGCGCTGCGCGTGCACGACGTGAAGCCCGCCGTCGAGACGGTGAACCTGCTGTATCGCAGATAATAGCAACAAACAATGGAGACTAAACACACAACACCATGATAGAATTGGCAATCCTCGGGCTCCCCGCCCTGCGTCTCGTCGACGTTTTCGACATAGCCATCGTGGCCATACTCGCCTACACCATCTACCGCATGGCACGCGGCACCAACGTGATGATCATCTTCTGGGCCCTGATCATCCTGCTGCTGGCATGGCGTGTGGCCGACACACTGGGTATGAGGTTATTGGGCGCCATACTGAGCGCCGTAGCCAGCGTGGGTCTCATAGCCCTCGTGGTCATCTTCCAGCCCGAGATACGCAAGTTCCTTCTCTTCCTCGGCACCAAGACACAGCTCGACGAGAGCCTGTGGAAACGCCTGCAGTTCTGGCGCCGCCAGCAGCAGAGCAAGAGCACCTCGTCATACGAGGCCTACGTCAACGCCTGCATGCACATGGCGCAGAGCAAGACCGGCGCCTTGATAGTCTTCAAACGGCAGAACTCGGTGGACGAACTCATCAACACCGGCGAGCGCATCGACGCCCTGGCTTCCAGCGCCTTGATAGAAGCCCTGTTCTTCAAGAACTCGCCCCTGCACGACGGGGCGGTCATAGCCCACGGCAGCCAGCTGCTGGCGGCACGCTGCATACTGCCCGTCACCTCGCGCCTCGACATCGACCCCAACCTCGGCCTACGCCACCGCAGCGCCATAGGTGTCACCGAACAACTCGATGTGCTGAGCGTCATCGTCAGCGAGGAGACCGGCGCCATCAGCTACGCCATCGGCGGCACCATCCACCACGACATCAGCCCCGTGGAGCTCCGCCAGGCCCTCGAGAAATACGAATGTTGACGGTCCGATTCCCGGCATGCTGCCGTTATAATATTAGTTATACACTTACTTTATGAAAAAAGTACTGCTCGCAATTGCTCTCATCCTGTGCGCCATAGCCACCGGAAACGCGCAGACCATCAGGAATACCAGCAATTCGGCCATTGCAACCATCGACGACAAAGGCAACGTCCGCAATACCAGCAACTCCATAATAGCCAAAATCGACAGCAAGGGTGTGATACGCGACAAGAGCAACCGCATGCTGGGCAAAATAGAGAGTGACGGCAGGATAAGGGACAAGAACAACTCCTGCTTGGGGAAAATTGAGAGCGATGGCAAGGTACGCGACTGTAACAACCACTTGATAGGCAAGGTGGAAAGCGATGGCACCGTCAGGGACAGCAACAACCATAAGATTGGCTCCGCCAAAGGTGTGCCGCAACAGTATGCCGCCCTGTTCTTCTTCTTCGACCTCTTCTGACGGTTAACGGCAGCACACATTTTCTCGTTTTACATATATTATTTATTGTAAAACGATATTTTTTTTATGTTTTTCGTAAAATTTTTCTTGTATGTAAGAAAAAAGTTGTATCTTTGCCGTCGAGAAAGGGACATAAACCTATGGCAAAGAAAGCTGCAATAACACGAATAAGAACACTTTACGCCATATTTATCGGCGTGATAGCTCTGTGCATTGGGCTGTTTTTCTTCAATATCATCAACCCTGCCGACCCACTTTTGACCGTTCAGACTGACGGTCAGGACAAAGACTACGGGGTCATCATCACCGACCTGCACAGCTCGCCCGAGCTCTACAGGCAGAGCCACGATGTGGAGGGCCTGCCCGAAGGGATGGAGGCGACAGCAACGGTGCGCACCTTCGACGTGGACATCACCGGCGACGACAGCCAGCAGCTGGCCTCGAGCAAGGCCAACTGGTGCATGTGGCTGCAACTGTTCTGCATACTGGCAGGCATAGCCATGACAATACTTATTGTAATGGCGCTGATATCATTCTATATTAATGTGCGTCGCGGCAAGGTGTTCCCCAAGAAGAACATCGCCTGGCTGGCATGGGCCGGAGTGCTGATGATCGTCATGTCGCTGGGCATGGACGTGAGCACCTACCTTGAGCGGACGCTGGCCCTCGACCTGCTGGCCGGAAGTTCATGGGAGCCGCAAGTGACGGTGCAGATACACCACACACGCATAGCGTTCGGCCTGACAATAGTGTTCCTGGCCGAGATATTCAAGATAGGCCGTGAGATGCAGGAGGAACAGGAGCTGACGATTTGAGTTAGGAGTTACGGAATGATTGTAGTTAACCTTGATATGATGATGGCCAAGCGCAAGATATCGCTGGGCGAACTGGCGGAGAGAATAGACATCACGCCGGCCAACCTCTCCATCTTCAAGACCGGCAAAGCCAAAGCCGTGCGCTTCAGCACCCTGGAACGCCTGTGCCAGGTGCTCAACTGCCAGCCCGCCGACTTGCTGGAATACCGCCCCGACGACGACACGACAACAAAATGACAACAGACAACATAATATTAACAAACAACATTTAAAACCAACAAACCATGAAAAAAACAATGTTATTCGCAATGCTGCTGATGTTCCTGTTCGGCGGCATGTCCTTCGCCCAGCTGCCAGGCAGCGGTGACAAGAAGGAGAAGAAGAGCGACCTGACCGCCCAGGTGCCCCTGGACAAGAAGATCCGCTACGGTAAGCTGGACAACGGCTTCACCTACTACATCCGCAACAACAAGAAACCGGAGAACATGATTCAGTTCCGTCTGGTCAGCAACGCCGGTTCCATCATGGAGCGCGACGACCAGCAGGGTCTGGCCCACTTCTGTGAGCACATGGCCTTCAACGGCATCAAAGGCTACCCCCACAACACCATGATCCAGAAACTGCAGGAGCACGGTGTGGAGTTCGGCCGCGACATCAACGCCTACACTTCGTTCGACCAGACCGTCTACTATGTCAACATGCCCTCCAACGACCCCGAGATGGTGAAGATGGGTATCGAGATCCTCGACGGCTGGGCCGGCAACATCCTCTTCGACCAGAAGGAGATTGAGAGCGAGCGCGGCGTCATCCACGAGGAGTGGCGCGGTGGCGTCGGCCACGGCGACCGTCTCCGCAAGAAGACCTGGCCCATCATGCTCAAAGGTTCGCGCTATGCCGACCGCCTGCCCATCGGCAAGGAAGAGGTCATCATGCACTTCGAGCGCCAGAGCATCGTCGACTTCTTCAACGACTGGTACCGTCCCGACCTGCAGGCCATCGTTATCGTCGGCGACCTTGACGGCTTCGAGTATGCCGGCAAGAAAGGCGACAAAGCCATGGAGCAGAAGGTGAAAGACGTGTTCAGCAGCCACCAGTTCCTCGGCAAGCAGAAACTGCCCCGCCTGAGCTACGAGATCCCCAACAACGTGGAGCCCCTCGTGGCCATCGCCACCGACAAGGAGGCCACCAACGCCACCCTTGAGATCTTCTGGAAGCACAAAAAAGCCCACAACGGCACCATCGGCGACTACCGCCAGATGCTCGTCCGCAACCTCATCGGCATGATGATCAACGAGCGCTTCAGCGAGCTCACCCAGAAGCCCACCGCCCCCATGATGTACGCCAACGGCGGCCACGGCGGCTTCCTCGGCCGCGAGATCGACGTCTTTGAAGTCGGCGCCGCACCCAAGGAGAACCGCATCGAGGAGACCGCCCAGATGCTGCTCCAGGTAATCAAGCAGATTGACGACCACGGCTTCCTGCAGGCCGAGCTCGACCGCCAGAAGGAAGACCTCCTCAGCACCTACACAAAGATGGCCAAGGAGGAGAACAAGACCCAGACCAACAGCCTCGCCGACGAGTACACCAACCACTACCTCGACAACGAGCCCTGCCCCGGCATCCGCCAGGAGTGGAAGTATGCCAAGGAGTTCATCCCCGAGATCACCCTCGCTGAGTGCAACGCCCTGGTCAGCAGCTGGATCACCGACGAGAACATAGTGTTCTACCTCACCGCCCCCGAGAAGGAAGGCTTCAAGGTGCCCACCGAGAAGGAAGCCCTCGACATCCTCAAGAACTTCAAGAACATCAAGACTGAGCCTTGGGTCGACAACTTCAACGACGAGCCCCTCTTCAACGAGACCGTCGCCGACGTCACCCCCATCAAGACCGCCAGCAACAGCACCATGGATTACACCGAGTACACCTGCCCCAACGGCATCCGCTTCATTGTGAAGAAGACCGAGCTGAAGGCCGACGAGATCCAGATCAGCTCCTTCTCCTTCGGCGGCACCTCCATCTATGGTGACGAGGACTGCTACCAGGCCGAGAACGCCGACGGCTTCATCGATGCCGGCGGTATCGCCAACTTCAGCGCCACCCAGCTCAGCAAGAAGCTCAAAGGCATGAACCTCAGCATCAGCCCCTACATCGGCGGCACCACCCAGGGCTTCAGCGGCAGCTGCTCGCCCAAGGACCTCGAGACCACCCTGCAGCTCATCAACCTCTACTACACCGCTCCCCGCAAGGACCAGGAAGCCTACGAGCGCAACATAGAGAACACCATCCAGCAGATCAAGTTCATCCGCGAAAACCCGCAGGTGGCCTTCCTCGAGACCTACTACAAGACCGCCTACCCCAACGACAAGCGCCAGGTCGTCATCCCCAGCGAGGAGAAGGTGCGCAGCCTCAACCTCGACCGCATGTATGACATCTACAAAGAGCGCTTCGCCTTTGCCAACAACCAGACCTTCTTCTTCGTCGGCAACATCAGCGACACCGCCATCGGCCTCATCGCCAAATATCTGAACCACCTGCCCACCATCCAGGCCGTCACCAAGAACTACTGCCTCGACCGCAGCCCCAAGTTCGCCAAAGGCATCCAGCACGCCGAAGCCGTCAAGGGTATCGAGCGTCAGGGCATGCTCCTCATCAGCGGCCAGATTGACGTCCCCGAAGAGGAACTCGACGTGAAGACCCGCCTCGCCCTCCAGGAGTTCGGCGACGCCCTCGGCATGACCACCCTCGAGATCATCCGCGAGAAGAACGGTGACGCCTACAGCCCCAGCGCCGGCGTCGACTACAGCATCCCCAACGCTGGCCCCGCCACAGTCAGCTGGCAGTTCTACATCGGCTGCGACCCCGAGAAGGCCAAGAAGATCGAAAAGGACTGCATCAACATCATGAAGCAGTACATGAAGAAAGGCTGCGACGAGAAGACCCTCGGCAAAGTGCAGGAGCAGATGTGCGTCCAGCACGCCAAGAGCGTCCAGAACAACGGCTTCTGGCTCGGCCAGATCCAGGGCAGCTACATGGACAACGAGGACCGCGACTACCACGTGAAGGATTATGACAACCTCGTCAAGTCCATCACCACCGCCGACATCAAGGCCGTCGCCGCCAAGTACATCAACCTGAACAACTACGTCGTCGTCAAGCTCCGTCCGGAGGATGGCGCCGTCGGAACCGCCGACTAAATCCCTTAGCCGGACCTAACAGGTTCACAATTAGAGCCTCCGCGGGAGTCAACACTCCTGCGGAGGCTCTCTTTTTGTCCCCATCCGGCGCCGGAAAGGGGTGTCAAAAGCCAACCTCACAACTCACAGAAAACAAGCGCTTCAACCACCATTTCAACGATACTTCAACGATACTTCAACGATATTTCGACGATGCACATCGTTGATGTATCGTCGAAGTATCGTTATACTTTCGTTGAAAGATTGGGTCTTGGAGAGGGTGAGAGGCCGTTTTGCCAATACCAATGCCGACGGCTGGTAAAATATTTTTTATCAATTCAAAGAAAAGATGTACTTTTGCACCTGAAATAGCAGATACGGACAACGATGAAGAAGCTGTTCACCGGCGACGCTTCCTGCGCCGTAGTGATGCAGAAGAGATTGGGTGACAAGATATAGTTAAAACCTTATAAATACAGATACAATGAAAGAGCAAGTATTGAAAGCCATGCGCGAGGCCGGCAAGCCCGTGTCGGCAGGCGATGTGACCAAGATGTTGAACGCCGACCGCAAGGAGGTGGACAAGGCCTTCGACGCCTTGAAGAAGGAAGGCGCCATAGTGTCGCCCGTGCGTTGCAAATGGGAACCCCGCCAGGGGAACTGAGCACCGCTGATTTAAATATGTGAAGCGAAGAACCTGCGAAGTAACCATGCGCTACTTTATCGTCGACGCTTTCACCGACCGCCCCTTCGGGGGTAATCCGGCCGGCGTGGTGCTGTTGGGTGACGCACCTTTCCCCAGCGAGGAGCTGATGCTGCAGGTGGCGGCGGAGTTGCGCTATTCCGAGACGGCCTTCGTGCGACGGCTGTCGGCGGCGGAATACCATGTGCGCTACTTCACGCCTGCGGCCGAGGTGGAGCTCTGCGGGCACGCCACCGTAGCCACCTTCGCCCTGCTGCACCGACTCGGGATGGCCGACTGGCGCTGCCTGTGCCACACGCTGGCCGGCGACCTGGCCGTTGAGGCCGGCGAGCGCGTGATGATGCAGATGGCCAGGCCCCGCATCGTCGAGACCATCGCCGACACCGAGGAGATATACAAAGCCCTTGGCTTGAACTTCTCAATTGTCAATTCTCGATTGTCAATTCTCGATTTGCCCGTGCAGGTGGCCTATGCCGGCCTCAACGACATCATGGTTCCGCTGCCCGATGTCTCCACCCTCAACGCCCTGCAGCCCGATATGGAGGCCGTCGCCGCCATCACCAAGGAACATGAGACCACCAGCTTCCATGTCTTCGCCATAGCCAAAGACGGATACACAGCCCATGTGCGCGACTTCGGTCCCCTGTACGGCATACCCGAGGAGTCGGCCACAGGTACCGCCAACGCGGCGCTGACACACTACTTGGCCGTCAACGGCGTCATCCCGCAGCAGGGCGACTTTGCCTTCCTGCAGGGCGAGGCTATGGGGCGCCCGTCGGTGGTGGCCACCCGCATCGCCCCCGACGGCACCGTCTACGTCGGCGGCACCGCAGCCGTAGTGGCCGAAGGCGAATTACTAACGCAATCTGCCTCGATAGAGGCTTTGAGCACCGCTGAATAAATTAATTAAGCGAAAAACACAATAACGCATTCCATGAAGAAAATGAACATTCCCCTGATGGCCACCCTGCTGGTGCTGTCCATCATCGTCTGTCCGATACTCTATTTCGCCGTAGGGCCCACGCTCGACGCCAGCCAGCTGGCGGTGCTCAAGACCTTGGGCATCATAGCCGCCTGCAGCGCCGCGTTCTGCTTCGTCGTGGGCGAGGCCACAGGCAACAACAGCCAGATGGACAAGCTGTGGAGCCTGCTGCCCATAGCCTACACGTGGGTGATAGCCGCCGCCGGAGGCATGAACACACGCCTGGTGGTGATGGCCGTGCTGGCCACGCTGTGGGGCATACGCCTCACCGTCAACTTCGCCCGCAAGGGTGCCTACCGCCTCAAGTTCTGGGAGGGCGTCGAGGACTACCGCTGGGCCGTCGTCCGCTCGGGTCCTGCCTTCAAGAGCCGCTGGGCATGGGCGGCCTTCGACCTGGGCTTCATCTCTGTCTACCAGAACGCCCTGGTGCTTATGACCACCTTCCCGGCGCTGGTGGCCATGCGGTCCGACCGCCCCTTCGGCTGGATGGACGCCGTAGCCGCCGTGCTGATGCTGGCGTTCATCGTGTGGGAGACGGTGGCCGACGAGCAGCAATGGCGCTTCCAGACGCGCAAATGGGCCATGATCAACGAGGGCAGGAAGCTGGAGGAGCTGCCGGCACCCTACAACAAGGGCTTCAACACCACAGGCCTCTGGGGCCTCAGCCGACACCCCAACTACTTCGCCGAGCAGGCCATCTGGGTGTGCTTCTACCTCTTCTCCATAGCCGCCGGCATGGGCGCCGTCAACTGGAGCGTCATCGGCGCTCTGCTGCTGGTGGTGCTGTTCCAAGGCAGCTCGGCGCTGGCCGAAGAGATAAGCGGCGGCAAATATCCCGAATACGAGCAATACTGCCGGAGCGTACCGCGCTTCTTCCCGGCCTGCAAACGAAACAAATAGAGAATCACCATGAAACGTATACTTATGATGACCATGCTTGCGGCCCTCTTCTACGGCTGCGGAAACAAAGCTATCAAGACCGTCGGCACCGACGAGTTCGCCGAGGTGACGACACAGAAGGACGTGCGCCTCATCGACGTGCGCACGCCTGAAGAATACGCCGAAGGACACCTCGCCGGTGCGGAGAACATCGACGTCAAGGCCGCCGACTTCGCCGAGCGCATCAAAGGCATCGAGGGCTCGGTGGCCGTCTACTGTCGCGGCGGCAAACGCAGCCTCATGGCCGCCGCCCAGCTGGCCGCCAACGGCTGCACGGTATACAACCTCGACGGCGGCATCCTCGCCTGGCAGAAGGCCGGCAAGCCTACGACGACCGAGGAGACAGACATCTTCGTCACCAACGGCGGCAAGCTGGTGAAGCTCCACGCCTTGATGCACTCCAGCATACGCATCGAGTACGACGGACGCAACCTCTACATCGACCCATGCACCAACCTGCGTGGCCGCACGGTTGACTACGCCGCGATGCCCAAGGCCGACATCATCCTCGTCACCCACGAGCACTTCGACCATTACGATACCGCCGCCATCCGCCAACTCACCGCCGACGGCACGCTGCTCATCATGAATCCGCGCTGCGTGGAGCTCTACGGCAGCGGCACCGCTATGGCCAACGGCGACCGACAGCAACTCGCCGACGGCATCATGCTTGAGGCCGTACCCGCCTACAACACCACCGCCGAGCACCTGCAGTTCCACCCCAAGGGGCGCGACAACGGCTATATCCTCACCCTCGACGGCCTCCGCATCTACATCGCCGGCGACACCGAAGACATCCCCGAGATGGCCGACATCAAGGACATCGACATCGCCTTCCTCCCCTGCAACCAGCCTTACACCATGACCCCCGAGCAGCTGGTGAATGCCGCCAAGATGGTCAACCCCAAGGTGCTCTTCCCCTACCACTACGGCGAGACCGACGTCAGCGGAATCCCCGCCCAGCTCCCCGCCATCGACGTCCGCATCCGCCACTACGAATAATCAGCATGTATATCGCCTTTGCCCCCTTGCAGGGCTATACCGATGCCGTCTACCGGCGGGCGCACCACGAGTGCGTCGGCGGGGTGGATGAGTATTACACGCCGTTTGTGAGGATTGAGAAGGGAGAAGTTCGCAAGAAGGACCTGCGCGACACCGAACCTGAAGCCAACGCCGGCGTGCCCACGGTGCCACAGGTCATCGCCAAGGACGGCGACGAGTTCGCACGCCTCTGCGACACGCTGCAAGGACAAGGGCATACGCGCATCGACCTCAATATGGGCTGCCCCTTCCCCATGCAGGTGAAGGCCGGACGCGGAAGCGGACTGCTGCAGCATCCCGACCGCATAGAGGAGATACAGCGTGAGATGCTGCGGCGGCCCGAAGTAGCCTTCTCCGCGAAGATGCGCCTTGGTCAGGAGAGCATCGACGAGGGGCTGGCGGCGATGCCGATCATCAACGAGATGCCGCTCATCCACGTCACGCTGCACCCGCGCCTCGGGCGGCAGCAGTACAAGGGCGTGGCCGACCGCGAGGCCTTCTGCCGCTTCTACGAGTCAAGCAGACATCCCCTTGTCTACAACGGCGACATCGGGGAAATTGAGAATGGAAAATTGAAAGTTGAAAATTGGGCTGGCACAAAGCTCAAGGGGGTAATGCTTGGGCGGGGCCTGCTGGCGCGGCCTTGGATGACCGGCGACAAGGAGCCAGCGCAAGTGCTGCACGACATGCACGCCACCGTCTACCGCCACGCCGTAGAGACCCTCTGCGGCGACAGTCAGATTCTCGCGCGGCTGCATGCCTTCTGGGAATACATAGACATCCCCCACAAGCAGAAGAAGGCCGTCATGAAGGCCACCTCGCTACCCCGTTACCGCGAGGCGGTGGCAGCGGCAATGCAGATGATTTAGATTCCAAAGCCAACAAATAATTCTTCTTCTCCAAGCCGTAGGCGTAGCCGGTCATAGACCCGTCGCTGCCGACGACGCGGTGGCAGGGGACGATGATGGCTATGGGGTTGCGGCCTACGGCCTGTCCTACGGCCTGCGCCGAGCGGCAGCCCACACGTCGGGCGATGGCGCCGTAGGTGGCGGTCTCACCGTAAGGTATCTCCCGCAAAGCCTGCCACACGCGCTGCTGGAAGGCGGTGCCGCTAGGCTTCAGCGGCGGCAGGAAATCGGGGCACCGGCCGGAGAAGTAGAGGTCGAGCCAGCATCGGGTTCTGCAGAATATATCTATGGAATCTATCGCGTCTACAGCATCTATTCCACTCATGACCCCGAAACGGAGGCCCGTGAGGACGCCGCCGTCGGAGGCCAGCGTGATGGGCCCGAGGGGGCTGTCGTATATGGCGGTAAGCTCCACGGGACGGTCAGTACACAGTCTTGTCGGCCTTCTCCTGCCAGCGGCGGAAGGTGTGCAACGCCTCGTCGCGCAGCAGCGGTATGATGGGAAGAGTGCGCTCGGCGAGGGGCTTGCCCAGCTCCTCGTAGATGAAGCCGTCGGCGAAGTCGGCAGCGGCGGCGTCAGCGCGCGTGTTGGCGTAGTAGATGCGCTCGATGCCGGCCCAGTAGATGGCGCCGAGACACATGGGACAGGGCTCGCACGAGGCATAGATGACGCTCCCCTTGAGGTCGAAGGTGCCCAGCTCGCGGCAGGCCTGGCGTATGGCGTTGACTTCGGCATGGGCCGTGGGGTCGTTGTCGAGGGTCACGCTGTTGGAGGCCCCGGCCAGTATCCTGCCGTCCTTCACGATGACGGCGCCGAAGGGGCCGCCGCCGCGTGCCACGCTCTCGTCGGCCAGCCGTATGGCTTCGCGCATAAAACGTATGTCTGCTTCTGTAGTCTTCATGTTGTTCATTTTGTTGGCTCCACATGGAGCGTGATATGTGTGTCGGCGCCGAAGCGGGCCTTGAGGGCCTGCTCTATCTCGCAGGTGCGGGCATGGGCCTCGGCCAGCGGCATGCCGCCGTCCATGCGTATGTGCAGCTCTATGGCGTAGCGGCTGCCGATGCGGCGCGTGCGCAGGTGGTGCGGGTCGCGCACGTCGGGGAAGGTGCCGACGACCTCCAGTATCTCTTTCTCCACCTCGTCGGGCAGCGAGGCTTCCATCAGCTCGTCGAAGCCGCCCTTCAGCAGCTTCCACGACACGCGTAGGATAAAGAAGGCTACGACAAGCCCCGCCAGCGGGTCGAGCACCGTCCAGCGGTCGCCGAGCAGTATGGCGCCGCCGATGCCCGCCAGGGTGCCCAGCGACGAGAGGGCGTCGCTGCGATGGTGCCACGCGTTGGCCTCGACGGCGGGCGAGTTGAGCTTGCGGCCACGCCGCACGGTATACCGGTACACCAGTTCTTTCAGCACGATGGAGACTACCGCCGCCCACAGCGCCAGCATGCCTGGCGCCGCCAGCATGCCGCCGCGATGCCAGAAGAGCAGCGCCTCGACGGCCTTCCAGCCTATGCCTACGGCAACAGCCGCCAGCGCGATGCCGATGACGGTGGTGGCGAGGGTCTCGTATTTGCCGTGGCCGTAGTCGTGACTGCTGTCCTCGGGCTTGCCGCTGATGCGCACGAAGAGCAGCACCACGGCGTCGGTCAACAGGTCGGAGAGCGAATGCGCGGCGTCGGCAGTCATGGCGGCGCTATGCCCCACAATGCCGGCCACGAACTTGAACACCGTCAGCAGCACGTTCACCGCGCTGCCCACAAGCGTCACCTTGAATATCTCACGTTCTCGGTTCACAGTATCTGCGCCGTATGGTTCTTGGTGTCTACTTTGCCGATGGCGTCGACAATGACGCCCTGCTCGTCGATGACATAGGTGGTGCGGAGAGTACCCATGGTCACCTTGCCGTAGTTTTTCTTCTCGCCCCACGCCTCATAGGCCTTGAGGATGGTCATGTCGGTGTCGGCGACGAGGTGGAACGGCAGCTGGTATTTCTCGATGAACTTCTGGTGACTGGCGGCGCTGTCCTTGCTCACGCCCAGCACCTCGTAGCCCTGGGCCAGGAAACGCTCGTAGTTGTCCCTCAGGTCGCAGGCCTCGGCGGTGCAGCCCGGCGTGCTGTCCTTGGGGTAGAAGTAGAGGACAAGCTTCTTGCCCTTGTAGTCGGCGAGGCTCACTCGCTCGCCGGTCTCTATCGTGCCCTCGAAATGAGGGGCTTTGGTGCCTGTCTGCAGCATGGAGGTATAGGTTATGAGTTATGAGTTATGAGTTATGAGTTATGGGTTATGAGTTATGAGTTATGAATTATGAGTTATGAGTTAGTTCACTTCGTGCACTCACGTTGCTTCGGCTCGGCATAGCAAGCGAGCTTGCTATGCTCTCGCTTTGCGCAACGGTATGAGTTATGAGTTATAGATAAAGTATAATATTAGATTAAAGTTCCTTGACGGGGAACGTGAAGTAGGTGTCGGGGAAGGGCTCGTCCTTCAGCGTGAAGTGCCACCATTCGCTCTCGTAAGGTTTGAAACCGTGACGCATCATTACTTCGCGCAGCAGCATGCGGTTGGCGAACTGCGTGGCGGTGATGGTGTCGTTGGGCCGGTAGCTACCGGTCGTGGGGTCGCCGCCACAGTCGGGATGGCTCTCGCGACCGAACCAGTCGAAGGTGCCGCCCATGTCCACCTCTTTCTCGGTGCGCATGTCGAAGAGCGTAAGGTCGAGCGTCGAGCCACGTGAGTGGCCGCTATGTTCGGCGATATAGTCTTTGATGAAGAGGCTGTCCTTGACCTCGTTGGGGTAGAAGTAGCGCTTCATGAGGGTGTCGTCGAGTTCTTTGCCCCAGCGCACGAAGTGGTCGACGCCGCGTTGTGGACGGTAGGCGTCGTAGATCTTGAGGCGGAAGCCGTGGGCCTTCAGCTCGTCGCTGACGGCACGGAGGCTGTCGGCAGCCTGACGCGTGAGCAGGGCCGTGGGTTGCAGGTAGCCGTCGATGCGGGCGCCAACGAAGTTGTATGTGCCGAAATAGCGCACCTCGAGGATGACATCGGGCACCACGTCGGTGATGTTCACGAATGCCTGCGAGCCGTCGGCGGCAGACTCGGCAGCGTTCTTCTCTCCACTGTTGCAGGCCGTTGCAAGCAGCGCGGCCATAGCTATAAACAGAAAAGTCTTTCTCATGGTTACTCGTTTTTTGCGCTGCAAAGATACACTTTTTTTTCATAATGGACAACCCTGCGGCGAAAAAACACCTTTCCTCCCCTCCCTGCCGGCACCCTGCCGGAGACAAAGATTTTGCCATGTCGTAAAATGTTTGTACCTTTGCACTTTGAAATCATTGGACATGGAAAAAATTGCATATGCGGTTACGACGCTCAACGGCTGGGTGTGGAGCCCGGCGCTTGTGGGTCTGTGCCTGCTGGCGGGACTCTATTTCTCACTCCGCACACGCTTCGTGCAGGTGCGCCGCTTCGGCGAGATGTTCCGTCTGCTCTTCATCGGCGACGGCACCAAAGCCAAGGACAAAAAGAAGACAGGCATCTCGTCGTTCCAGGCCTTCGCCATGGCCCTGTCGGGCCGCGTGGGCACGGGCAACATCGTGGGCGTGGCCACAGCCATAGGCTTCGGCGGTCCGGGAGCCATCGTGTGGATGTGGGTGATAGCCTTCTTCGGCGCCGGCAGCGCCTTCGTCGAGGCCACACTGGCACAGATATACAAGGAGGACCACAACGGACAGTTCCGCGGAGGCCCCGCCTACTACATCGAGAAAGGGCTCCACAGCCCCTTCTTCGGCGGCCTCTTCGCCGTGCTCGCCGCCGTGGCCTGCGGCTTCCTGCTGCCGCCGGTGCAATGCAACGGCATCGCCCTCAGCTGCTCGCGCTCGTTTGGTGTGTCGGCGTGGATTGTCGGCGCCATAGTGGCCTTGCTCATAGCGCTGGTGATCATCGGCGGCGTGAAGCGCATAGCCAACGTGGCGCAGGTGGTGGCACCTGTGATGGCTATGGTATACATCGTCCTCTCCATCGTGGTGCTGGCCGTCAACTGGCAGATAGTGCCCGACGTGTTCGTGCAGATGCTGCGCGGCGCCGTGGGCGTGAACGAAGTGGGAGGCGCCCTGCTGGGCAGCACCATAGCCTGGGGCGTGAGACGCGGCATCTACAGCAACGAAGCCGGTCAGGGCACAGGCCCGATAGTGGCCGCCGCCGCCAAGGTGAACCACCCCGTGAAGCAGGGCCTGGTGCAGGCTTTCTCGGTGTATATCGACACCCTGCTGGTGTGCACCGCCACAGCCATGATGATTCTCGCCTGCAAGACATACAACATCATCGACACCGTGCAGCCTAGCGCCACAGGCCCCGTGGTCACCTACCTGCAGCAGAACCCCCTGGCGCCGGAAGGCGAGCCGGGCGTGTTCTACACCACCGGCGCCCTCGGCACCGTCATAGGCTCCAAGCCCAGCGACATGGTCATATCCATAGCACTCTTCTTCTTCGCCTTCACCACCATCATGGCCTACTACTACTATGCCGAGACCAACCTCGTCTACCTCTTCAACCGCTGGCGCCGCCGCGTCTACAAGAAACACCCCGAGCGGCTGGCCGAGCTCGAGGAGGCCGACATGCACTTCGGCGACGACCACGGCGAGAAGGTGGTGGTGTGGCTGCTCCGCGGCGGCACCATCGCGGCAGTCTTCTTTGGCTCCCTGGCCGGCAGCGGCATAGCATGGACCATCGGCGACATCGGCGTGGGCGCAATGGCGTGGATCAACATAGTGGCCATACTGCTCCTCTCGCCCAAGGCGCTGCGCACACTCAAGGACTACGAGCGCCAGAAGAAACAAGGCGTCGAACCTAAGTTCGACCCCAAGGCGCTGGACATAGAAGGCGTGGAGTATTGGATCACGCAGTAACCCGCCAACCCCTTCTTCTGTCTCGACGTAGGTGATGTCGCTCACCCACACCCTGTTGGGAGCCGTCACCGTCATCCCCTTGACGAGGTTCGGGTATCTCCTGTAGTTGTGGTTGGAGTCGGTGGTGACACCGCGAATTTTCGCCCTCCTTACGGGCTGCTGTGGAAATATCGTAATGCCCGTTTTGACACCAAATCGCATTTATCGTAATGCCCGTTTTGACACCAAATCGCAATTAACCGATTCCATTTTCACAACTTTTTCCATTTTTTGACCCACATTTTTACAACTTTTTCCAATTTCAATTTTTAAAAGTTCTAGTAATTCGCCAAAAATTGATAACTGAGAGAACGGCGAATTTTGCGAATTTTACGAATTGGGCCGGTCTATTTAAGGCGAATTACTCGAAAAGTGGATAGTGGTCAGTGGTCAGTGGATGGTGGAACGGCGAATTGGGCGAATTTTACGAATTGGGCTGGTCAATTTTAGGCGAATTACTCGAATTGGGGGCGGGCGGGTTGATGGGGTCTTATGGCCGTCTTGTAGCCGTTTAGTAGCCGTTAATAAAGTGAAAAAGTGAAAATTTAGGGAGATAGAAGGAGATAAAGGGAGAAAAAGGATGATAGCGTTTGAAGTGAAAGGTATAAGGGTAAAGTTGCCATGTATGTAAGGATTAGGGAATTACGAGTGGCGGAAGCTGGTGGGGTGGGACAGTGGGACAACTGGGACAGTTAAAAAACATGGTATGCAAAAGTCAAAAAGAAATTTTATATATATAATATATAATTATTATATATTATATATATAAATAGTATTTAGAGGGGGGGGGGTAGTATAAAAAACAACTGTCCCAACTGTCCTACTGTCCCAGGTTATATTTTTTTGCCGATTCAGAAATATTTCGTACCTTTGCAGTTTGTAATACGTACTGTTTAATCCAAAATGATTCTACGCACACACTTTTTTGACGGATGAAACGTTACTTGGGTATGGTTTGTAAAGAGACACGTGATTTATTGATACGTCTTGCCGACCGCTACGAGACGGCGGAGTTCATCGTGGGCGACCCGTCGTGGTGGATGCACCAGGTGAGCGGCGGGCATAACCAGGAGGCCACAGCCTTCGTGGCGTCGGCCCTGAGCTACGGCAGCCGCAGCCAGTTCATGCCGCGCATAGGGCAGCTGCTGGAGTGGGCCGGCGGCGACATGGAGGGCTGGCTGCGCAGCGGTGCCTACCGCGAGCGTTTCGCCATGGGCGACAAGCGCTGCTTCTACCGCCTCTACAACAACGACACCATGCGGCACTTCCTCGACGCCTACCGCGAGATGCTCGTGGAATACGGCACCATGGGCGACTATCTGTCAACCCATCGACCTGTCGAGCCTTCTGCTTCGGACCTCATCGAGGCCGTATGCCGCTGGTTTGCCGCACATGACGGCGGCGTGGTGCCTAAAGACACGACGTCGGCCTGCAAGCGCGTGTGCATGTTCATGCGCTGGATGGTGCGCGACGGCTCACCCGTGGACCTGGGGCTGTGGAAGGGGCTGACAGACAAGCGCACGCTCGTCATGCCGCTGGACACACACGTGGTCAGCGAGGCCATGAAACTGGGCCTGCTGAAGAGCCGCTGTGCCTCGATGAGCGCGGCGCTGAGGCTCAGCGACGCCATGCGCGAGGTATTCCCCGACGACCCGCTGCGGGGCGACTTCGCCCTGTTCGGCTACGGGGTGTCGCCGTCAGAATGAGAAGACTGCGCCGAAGCTGCCGAGGATGGGCAGCTGGTTCACACGCTCGTGGGTGGCGCGGTTATAGTAGAATATGTTTTTGCGGTTGTAGATGTTGGTGGCGCTGAGGCTCAGCTCGAGGAGTCCGCGCTTGCCAACGGATATCTTCCACTTGACACCGAGGTCCAGACGGTGGTAGGTGGGCAGGCGGCCGCCATAGAGGTCGGCATAGTGGATGCCGTAGTGGCCGTTCTCCTGCGTGTAGTCGCTCACTATGCCGCTGGGGAAGACCAGGCTCTGGAAGACGCCCTGGGTCTGCGTGAAGGGGAAGCCGCTGCCGAGGCTCCAGCGGGCGCTGAGTTCCCACTGGCGCTGGTCGCCGAGGGCATAGGTGCCGAGGATGTTCACCGTGTGGCGGCGGTCATAGTGCGGGTTGTAGACCTGCACTTCGTCCTGACGCTGCACATAGCCCAGCGAGTAGGTGGCCCACAGGTAGAGGCGCTCAAGATCCACCTGCGCGCTTACGTCGAAGCCCGTAGCATAGCCCTTCTCGACAATAAAGTCGGTCAGCAGGTAGTCGGGCTTGGCATAGGGGCCGCTGCGGTAGGCATCGTCGTTGGGGTCGAACATCTTGTTGCGGTTGGCGTTGATGAGCTGGTCGAAATACTTGAAGTAGCCCTCGGCGTTGAGGGTCACATGCTCGCCGAGGTTGTACTCCACACCCAGCACGGCGTGCTTGGCCTTCTGCGTGTAGGTGGACACCTCGTTGCCAAGGAACATCTTGGTGATGCTCAGGTCGGACGAGCCGGTGAGGAAGCCGGTGAAGAGGTTGACGATGTCGTTGTCGGAGCGCGCGTCGAGGAATATCTGGCTGTAGAAGCCGCCGGCGAACTTCACGCGCAGATTGTCGGTGATGTTGTATTTCGCGGCGATACGCGGCTCGGGGCTGAGGTGGTTCAGCGTGGCATAATAGACGATGCGCACGCCGGGGTCGAGCAGCAGGCGGCCGGTGTTGAGCTTGTAGGTGACGAAGGCCGAAAGGTTGGTCGACGGCTTCTCCTGCGTCGTGGTGTAGCCGTACTGGTTGATGAAGTGGTAGTTGGTGTGGTAGCCTTCCATGCTGAGGCCGTAGCGCAGCTTGTTGGCACCTATGAAGTTGGTGATCTGCAGATTCATATTGAAGCCGCCGATCTCGCTAAACTTGTTGTCCGAGGAGCCGTCGTCGAGGGTGATGCGGTAGTTGGAGTAGGCCACGGAGCCGTCGAGTATGGCTGAGGCACCGGTGACGAGGGTGAAGTTGGAGCCGGCGCCGTAGTTCTGCCAATGGTAGTCGGCAAGGGCCTGGTAGCCCAACACCTGGTCGTCGAAGCGGAAGCCGAAGAGGTTGATCTTGCTGCCGGTGCCGCTGTTGATGGAGAGCTTGCCGTAGATGTCGAGGAAGTCGAACGGCAGTCCGCCCTCTACGTACGGATAGAGCTTCTTGGAAGTGTGCGAGAGGTAGGAGTTCTTGGCCGAGAGGAGGTAGGTGATGGTGCTCTTCGAGGTCGCCGTCTCACGCTTCAGCGGTCCTTCGAGGATGAGGCTTGCACCGAAAGTGTTGAGGCCCACCTTGCCGCTGTGGCGGCGCTTGTTGCCGTCGCGCGTGGTGATGTCCATGACCGACGACAGGCGCCCGCCGTATTCGGCACCGAAGCCGCCGGTGTAGATGTCGGCGTTGAGGATGATGTCGGTCTCGAAGATAGAGTACAGGCCTATGCTGTGGAAGGGGTTGTAGACTATCATGCCGTCGAGCAGACAGAGGTTCTGTATCATGGAGCCACCGCGGATGTAGAGCTGGCCGCCCTGGTCGCCGGTGGAGCTCACGCCGGGCAGCACTTGCATGTACTGCGCTATGTCGGCCTGACCGCCGATGGAGGGCATCTGCTGTATCTGCGCCGCCGTCACCTTCTCCACGCTCACCTGCGTCTGCATGCGCTTCTCCTCTATCTTGTTGTCGCTGATGACGACCTCCTGAAGCATCTGCGAGGCAGGCTTGAGGCGTATGGTGAGGGTGATGGGGCGCGTGCCGCTGACGGTGACCTCCTGCGTGTAGTCCTCGTAGCCCACGAAGCGCACGCGCAACGTGTAGGTGCCGTAGGGTATCTTGTTGATGAGGAAGAAGCCGCTGAGGTCGGTGGCACAGCCGTATTTGGTGCCGTCGAGCACCACGTTGGCAAAGGGTACGGCCTCGCCGTTGGCGTCGTCAAACAGCGTACCGCGTATCGTTCCCTGCGCGAGCACCTCGCCCATCAAACCAACCAATCCCAATAAAACAATTATAAATATTCTTTTCATCAGTGTATCACTTTAAACACCAGTTCCTTGAGTATTTCGCCGTCGGTGACGGTGCCGCTGTTGCGGACGCCCTTGCTCCGCAGGTCGGCCTCGTAGAGGTAGCCGATGCACGCGGCCAGCTTGACAAGGCTGTAGTTGTTGGCAGCCTGCGCATAGTCTTTGACGAACACCGGGGCGCAGCCCAGCACCTTGGCGGCGTCGCTATTGTTCTCCAGCTGGTGGTAGAACATTATCTTGAGGAAATAGCCGTAGAGCAGCGGCAGCACCTGCTGGATTGGGTTCTTCTTGGGGTTGGCGGCGAAATAGTTGACGATGCGGTTGCACATCACGGGGTCGCGACGCCCGATGGCGTTCTGCAGCTCGAAGACATTGTAGTCCTTGCTGATGCCCACCTGCTGCTCCACAAGGCGCTCGTCGATGATGCCGCCCTGAGGCACCAGCGGGTAGAGCTTCGACAACTCGTTGGCCACCTTGCCAAGGTCGGTGCCGAGGAACTCGCTGAGCATCATGGCCGCCTTGTCGCTGATGGCGTGTCCGGCGGTGGCCACCTCGGCCTTGATCCACGCAGGCACCTGGTTGTCATACACCTTGGGTGTCTCGTATACCACTCCAGCGGCAGCTATGGCTTTGTAGACAGCCGTACGCTTGTCGAGGGTTCCATGGCGGTAGCAGAGCACCAGCACCGTCTGCGGCGAGGGCTGCTGCAGGTAAGGCACGAGGTTCTCCCACTGCCGCTTGTCGATGCCCTGAGCCTCCTTGACGAGCACCAAGTGCACGGGCGACATCATGGGGAAGCGCTTGCAATGTCCCACGACGGTCTTCATATCCACATCGCGCCCGTAGACCACCGTCTGGTCGAAGTCGCGCAGCGTCGGGTCGACGATGTGCTCCTCCATCCAGTCCGACACGGTGTCGATGTAGTAGTCCTCCTCGCCCATAAGCAGGTATACGGGGCTGTATTTGCCGCCCTTGAGGTCCGCAATCAGCTGTTTGTCAGTCAGTGCCATAGTTCGGTCGCTCCATTTTTAAGCGTCAAAGATACAAATTTTTTCCGACATGGAAGAATATATTTTTCGGCACGCTATCATAATGATACACAACCCATTAGGCCACACACCCACACACAACACACTGACTTTCAGCCTTCAGACGGAGCGATAAAAAAAAATTTTGCCATGTCGGCGAAATGTATTACTTTTGCAAAATTATTTAAAAAGGATAACGATATGCAAGAGCCTACCAGATTGTTTGACCTGCTTGAATGGCGCCGCGAATTGCACCCCGAGCGTCCGGTGTTCAAATTCAAGGAAAACGGTGAATGGAAAGAGCATTACATCGACGAATACATTGAGAAAGTTGACCTTATAAGCTACGCCCTGCTGCATCTGGGCGTGAAGAAGGGCGAGAACATAGGCCTCATCTCCGCAGGCCGCCCCGAGTGGAACTACGTCGACTTCGGCGTGCAGCAGACCGGCGCCGTGCTGCTGCCCATCTACCCCACCATCAGCGAGGAGGACTACCAGTACATACTCAACGACGCCGAGGTGCGCCTGCTCGTGGTGGAGACCCCCGCCCTGTACAAGAAAATCTGCAACATACGCGAGAAGCTCCCGAAGCTGGAGAACCTCTGCACCATAGTGCCCATGGAGGACGTGAAGTCCATGGACGACATCTACGAGATTGGCCGCCGCTACAAAGCCGAGCACCCCGACGCCGAGCAGCAGCTGAAGGCCATCAAGGACTCGCTGACCATCGACGACATCTGCACCATGATCTACACCTCGGGCACCACCGGCGTTCCCAAAGGCGCGATGCTCACCCACCGCGGCCTCATCATGAACGTGCAGGAAATCAAGGAAAGCCCGGGAAAGACCTGGACCAAGGCCCTCTCGTGGCTCCCCATGTGCCACATCTACGAGCGCATGATGGGCTACCTCTACCAGTGGCTCTGCTTCACCATCGCCTACGCCGAGAGCATAGCCAAGGTGGGCGACAACTGCAAGGAGATAAGCCCCAACATGATGGCCTGCGTGCCGCGCTTCATCGAGAAGGTATACGACAAGATCTTCCGCAAAGGCGAGAAGATGACAGGCATAAGCAAGAAAATATTCGACTGGGCCATCGACCTGGCCTTCGAATACGACCTTGACGAGAGCAAGCTCAGCTGCTGGTACAAGCTGCAGAAAGCCCTGGCCGACAAGCTGGTGTACAAGAGTATCCGCGAGAGCATGGGCGGCGAGCTCTACATGCTCGTCAGCGGCGGCGCCACCATACAGCCGCGCCTCACGCGCTTCTTCTCCTGCGTGGGCCTCGACCTCTACGAAGGCTACGGCCTCACCGAATGCTCGCCCCTCATAGCCGTCACCAACAGCAACAAGAAGGGCCGCAAGATAGGCTCCGTGGGCTTCGCCATGCGCGAGATAGAGGTGCGCATCGACAAGGAGACCAACGAGATACAGTGTCGCGGCGGCAATGTCATGAAGGGCTACTACAACCAGCCCGAGCTCACCGCCCAGGCCATAGACGCCGAAGGCTGGTTCCACACCGGCGACACCGGATACTTCGACCCCGACGGCTACCTCTTCATCACCGGCCGTACCAAGAGCATGTTCAAGACCTCCATGGGCAAGTACATCAACCCCGAGGTCATCGAGGAGAAGATGAAGCAGTCGCCTTTCATCCTCGACATGATGGTGGTAGGCGCCGACCAGAAGTTCGCCGCCGCCGTCATAGCGCCCGACTTCGACATGCTCAAGGACTGGTGCAAACGTCACGGTGTCAAGGCCGAGACCAAGGAGGAGATGATTGCCGACAAGACCGTCATCGCCCGTTACCAGAAGGTCATGGACAAGTACAACGCCGAGCTGGGCGTCACCGAGCAGGTGAAACGCTTCGTGCTGGTGGCCGACGCATGGACCGAGTCCAACAAGATGCTCACCCCCACGCAGAAACTCATCCGCCGCAACGTCGCTGCCGCCTACCAGGAGCAGATAGACGGAATGTTCAAGTAATCAGGCAACAATGGAAACGACAGGGGCTCCACATCGGTGGAGCCCCTTTTTGTTTATCGTCTGCGGCGCGGTTTGCCTTTGCCCTTGCTCTCTTTGCCTTTCGGCTTGTTGTCCTTGGGCCTGCGCCTGCCGCCCTTCGCATTGGCGTCGTCTTCCTCTACGAGGTCGAAGTCAATCTGTTTCTTCAGCAGGTCCACCTTGCGCACACGTATGAGGACGGGGTAGCCCAGCTTGTAGCAGCGTCCGTGGCGGCGGCCTATGACCTGGTAGTTGTCCTCGTCGAGCATGTAGTAGTCGTCCTTCAAGCTTCCGATGGGTATCATACCCTCGCACTTGTTGCCCTCAATCTCGGCATAGATGCCCCACTTGCTGACGCCGCTGATGAGGGCCGGGAACACCTGCCCGAGCTTGTCGCTGAGGTATTCCGCCTGCTTGTACTTCACGCTGGTGCGCTCGGCGTCGGCGGCTTTCTTCTCCATGATGGAGCAATGTTTGCAGTACTCCTCATACTCCGTGGCGCTGACGGAAGTGCCACCCTGCAGGTAGCGCTCCAGCAGTCGATGCACCATGAGGTCGGGATAGCGGCGTATGGGCGAGGTGAAATGTGTGTAGAAGGGGAATGCCAGGCCATAGTGACCGATATTCTCGGTGCTGTAGTAGGCCTTGCTCATCGTGCGGATGGCTATAGTGTCCACCATGTGCTCCTCGCCGCGCCCGGCGATGTTCTCGAACAGACGGTTGTAGCTTTCGGCAAGGGCTTTGCGCGAGCCTGTCTTCATGCTGAAACCCAGCTTGGAGACAAACTCGACGAAGGTGTTGAGCTTCTCGGGGTTGGGTTCGTCGTGCACGCGGTAGACGAACACCTTCGGTGAGTTTTGAGTTTTGAGTTTTGAGTTTTGAGTTTTCGGCTTGCCTATGTATTCGGCCACGCTGCGGTTGGCCAGCAGCATGAACTCCTCGATGAGCCAGTTGGCCTCTTTGCTTTCCTTGATGTATACCCCTATGGGCTTGGCGTTGTCGTCGAGGACAAACTTAACCTCCTGCGTCTCAAAGTTAATGGCGCCGCTTTTGTAGCGCGCCGCACGTAGCTTGGTGGCTATAGCGTGCAGGCTCAGAATAGCCTCACCGACAGCATCGAATGCGCTGCCGCTTTCTATTATCTCCTGCGCCTCCTCGTAGGCCATGCGGCGGTTGCTGCTTATCACGCTCTTGCCCATCCAGGTGTTATATACCTTCGGAGTGGCGTTCGCTCCCTTACGGTCGCGTCCCCCTCCGGCGTCCATCTCCATGACGACGCTGAAGCACAGCTTCTCCTCGTCCTGCCGCAGCGAGCAGACCTCGTTGCAGAGTTTCTCGGGCAGCATGGGGATGGTGCGGTCGACAAGATAGACGCTGGTGCCACGCTCGTAGGCCTCACGGTCGATGGCGCTTCCGGGCTTGACATAATATGAGACGTCGGCGATATGCACACCCACCTCGACGTGGCCGTTGGGCAGTTCACGATAAGAGAGAGCGTCGTCGAAGTCCTTGGCGTCGGCGGGGTCGATGGTGAATGTCGTCACCTCGCGAAAGTCGCGCCGTCCGGCATAATCCTTCTTGGTGGGTTTCTTAATCTTTTTGGCCTCCTCCTCGACCTCCTTGGGGAAGTCAAGCGGGAAGTCATACTCCGCCAGTATGCTCTGCATCTCCACGTTATTGTCGCCGGGGCGGCCGAGGCGCTTCACCACCCTGCCCACGGGGTTGTTCATACGCTCGGGCCACTCGGTCATCTCCACCAGCACCTTCTCACCGTTCTCGGCACCGCCGAGGTCGTCTATGTGTATGAATATGTCCACCGGCATGGTGCGGCTGTCGCTGACCATGAAGGCGAAGCGTTCCTGCCGCTGTATCACACCCACGAAGCGCGTGCGTGCGCGTTTCAGTATCTCCACCACCTGTCCCTCGGGCTTGTGCATCTTGCGCTGCGGGAACATCAGCACCCGCACCGTGTCGCCATGCAGGGCGTGGTTGGTATTGTTGGGGGCTATCTGTATGTCCTCGCGGTCTTCCCCTTCGGGTATCACGTAGGCCTTGCCGCCCTGCTTCATGTCCATAGTGCCGACGACATAGTTCTGCGGCAGCAGCTCGTCGTCGATGCTCTTGGGGTTGATCTTGTATTTGCCTTTGTGCGAGTCCTCCACCAGGTGCTTCTGCTCGACGAGCTCCTGCATGGTGCGTATCACCTCCTGCCGCTCGGCCTTGCTGCCGGCGCCGATGCGCGAGCTTATCTGCTTGTGGTTGAAGGCGTCGAAGGGGTTGTTGGCAAATATTTTCAGTATCTGTTTAGCTAATTGTTCATTCATATCAGGTTCAATTATATTGGTCGTTTTCTCGCCATGCCAAAGTTCAAGCATCTTGACTTTGGTCATTTGGTTTAACGAAAACGTTCATTCTTTTAAGTAATGCTTTATTGTCAGGCTCGCGGCCCATGAAGTTGCGGAACAGCACCGCCGGATGCTCGGTGCCGCCGCGTGAGAGTACCTCGCGGCGGAAGGCTGCGGCGGTCTCCCTGTTGAAGATGCCGTCGTGTTTGAATCGGCTGAAGATGTCGGCATCGAGCACTTCGGCCCACTTGTAGCCGTAGTAGCCGCTGGCATAGCCTCCACCGAAGATGTGGTTGAAGTTGGTGGCCGTGCAGCAGCCTTCCACTCGCGGCAGCAGGTTGGTCATAGCCCGCGCCTCCACGCTCTCCGCTTTCCACTCTCCGCTCTCCGCTCCCATGGTGTGGAAGGCTATGTCGGTGAAGCCCAGGTTAAGCTGCCGCAGGCAGAGCCATCCGGCCATGTGGTTCTGCGCCGCACGTATCTTGCCGATGTACTCTGTGGGCAGCGGCGCACCCGTCACGTAGTGTCTGGCGAAGGTGCTGAGGAACTCGGGCTCATAGCACCAGTTCTCCATCACCTGCGACGGCATCTCCACAAAGTCGCGCTTCACGTTTGTGCCGCCAAGGCTCTCGTAGTGCACCTCGCTCAGCATGCCGTGCATGGCGTGACCCATCTCGTGCATGAAGGTCTCCACCTCGCTGAAGCGCAGCAGGGCCGGCGTACTGCCTGTAGGTTTGCTGAAGTTGCACACCACCTGTATCTGCGGCCTCACATCGCCGTATTGCCCACGGAACTCCGTCATCCAGGCACCGCTGCGCTTCGACTCACGCGGGTGCATGTCGAGGTAGAGCAAACCCATCTCGCGCCCGCCGTCGGTCACCCTGTACACGCGCACATCCTCGTGGTACACCGGCACGCTCTTGTCCTCCTCGAAGTGCAGGCCGTAGAGGCGACCGTAGAGGGCGAAGATACCCTCGCGCACGGCTTCCAGCGGGAAGTAAGGCCGCAGGGCCTCGTCGTCGAGGTCGTAGCGTTGCCGTTTCAGCTTCTCCGACATATAGCTCAAGTCCCACGCTGCCGTGACGCCGGCATCGGCCAGGTCGCGCTCCGCCGCCGGAAGCACAGCGTCCTTCAGCTCCAGCATGAAGCGACGCAGGTTGGGCAGGCTCTGCACCATGCGGTCGCTGAGCACATAGTCGCAGTAGGTGTCGTAGCCCAGCAGACGTGCCTGCTCGGCGCGCAGCTCCACGATGCGCCTTATCACCCCGTTGTTGTCGTTCTCGTTGCCACGGCCGCCGATGCTGCCGTAGGCGCGATACATCCGTTCGCGCAAGTCGCGCCGCTCGCTGTAGGTCATGAAGGGTATGTACGACGGTGCCGCCAGGGTGAATAGCCACCCCTCCAGCCTTTTGGCCTCGGCCTCGGCGCGGGCCGCGTCGCGCACCGTGGGCGGCAGGCCCGCCAAGTCGGCCTCGTCGGTCAGATGCATGGTCCAGGCGTTCTGGTCGGCCAGCGCGTTGTGCGAGAAACGCTGCTTCAAGGCCGTCAGCTCTTCCTCGTTGCGGCGGTAGCGGTCGGCCTCCTCCCCTTCCAGCGCCACACCGTGCCTGACGAACGACTTGAGGGTGTTCTCCAGCAGCGTGCGCTGTTCCACTGTAAGTCTCTCATCCCCACTCTTAACTCTTAACTCACAACTCTTAACTCTCTCATACAGTCGCTTGTCGGTCATCACCTTCATGCTGAAGCGCGTAATCTCGGGCTCCATCTTCATCGTCACCGCCTGCAGCTCGTCGGTGGTGCAGCATTCGTTGAGGTTGACCATTATGGCGCTCACACGGTCCAACCGACGCGACGCCGTCTCCAGCGCCTCCACGGTGTTCTCGAATGTGGGCTCGTCGTGATTGTCCACTATTGCCTCGACGTTGCGCTCGGCCTCCGCAATGGCGGCGCGCACAGCGGGCTCATAGTCTTCGACCTTGATCTTGTCGAACGGGGGTAAGTTCCAGTCTTGCAGCAGAATGTTCATAGTCATAATCTATAACGTCGCCCTTCTACATTTATTGTACCAATTACTATAAAAAGCATCGACTCCCCCTCACCTCCCCTACGGAGCCCCTACGGCATTTCCTCAGTAGTTCTTCAGTGTTCCACTGAAGAACTGCCGTACCGGCTCCGTAAGGGAAAGGTAGCGAAACGGATGGTGGTCGAGCAAAAATATTTTGCCATTTGTGAAACTGTTAGTATATTTGCACTTTTGTATTTAAGAGTATTCAAACGGTAAAACCATGAATATCATAATTGCAGGCGACGGCGAGGTGGGCGTGCACCTTGCCAAGTCGCTGTCGGAACTGGACTACAACATCACCGTCGTCGACCCGCACGCCGAGTTGCTCAGCCGCCTGGAGAGCGAGACCGACCTGCTGACCATCGTTGGCGACGCCACGTCGCCGCAGGTGCTCAAGGACGCCGGCGTAGGCGACTGCGACCTTTTCCTCGCCGTGCTGCACCACGAGAGCATCAACCTCATGGCCTGCGTGCTGGCCAAGAAGCTCAGGGCCAAGCGAACCGTGGCGCGCATCACCAATGCCGAGCTGCTCAGCCCCAAGCACCGAGAGATGATGCGCGAGCTGGGTGTGGACGAGATGGTGTGCCCCGAGCGCATCGCCGCCAAGGAGATCACCAACCTGCTCAACAACTCGGCAGCTACGGAGTTCTTCAACTTCAGCGGCGGCCTGCTGACAATGTACGTCATACGCCTTGAGAGCGACTCGCCCGTGGTGGACCACGCCGTGAAAGACCTCGTGCAGACCTACGGCGACCTGCAGGTCAAGGTGGTGGCGTTGCTGCGCGGTGGCGAGACTATAATACCCCACGGCGACACCGTGTTCCGCGCAGGCGACCTGGCCTACATCATAGGCCGCGCCAACCAGGTGGACGCCATCAACAAGGTGGCCGGCAAGCACTCGGTGAGCATCAAGCGCGTGATGATGGCCGGCGGCGGCCGCATAGGACGCTATGCTGCCGACTCGCTGCAAGACCGCCTACGCATCACCCTCATCGAGAACGACCGCAAACGCGCCGAGGAGCTGAGCGCCGTGCTCGGCGACACCATCGTCATCCACGGCGACGCCACCAACATAGAGCTGCTCAAGGAAGAAGGCCTCGAACAAGCCGATGCCTTCATAGGCGTCACCGACAGCAGCGAGACCAACGTCCTCACCTGCCTGCATGCCAAGCGGCTGGGTGTGAAGCGCACCATAGCGCTGGTGGAGAACACTGGATTCATAACCATCTCGCAGGACATCGGAATAGACACCATCATCAACAAGAAACTCATCACGGCGAGCTACATTGCCCGCTTCATCGTCAAGGGCGACGCCGTGAGCAGCAAGTGGCTCAGCGGTACCAACGCCGAGGTGCTGGAGCTCATCGTGGGCAAGTGGTCGCCGGCCACGCGCAAGCCCATTGGGCAACTCGAAATACCCGAAGGAGCCACGATAGGCGGCGTGGCGCGCGGTCGCGAGACTCTGATGCCTAGCCGTGAGCTGCAACTCAAGCAGGGCGACAAGGTGGTCGTCTTCTCGCTGCCCAAGGCCATGGCCAAGATGGCACGCCTGTTCGATTAGGTGGAGGATTGACTCAAGTGATGGACAAGAAGCTGCTCATATCGCGCGAGAGTTACCGTTTCACCGCAGCGCTGTGGCTTGCCGTGCCGCTGCTGGGGGCTGTGCCCTACCTTGTGGCTGGGGTCGTGCCCTCATTCACCGACGCACTGTTCGAGTCGGTGAGCGGCTTCACCACCACGGGCAGCTCGGTGATAGAGACTCCCGAGGCCCTGCCGGCATGGCTGCGCATGTGGCGCGCGCTGACGCAGTGGGTGGGAGGCCTCGGGCTGGTGCTCTTCATCGTGGCCTTCGTGCCCTCGCTGCGCGGCGGCACATCGCAGCTCTACGCCGCCGAGTTCTCGGGCACACAGCAGCGCAAACTGCATCCACGCATGTCGCGCAACGTGGCCCGCATGTGGGGCATCTACACCCTTATGACGCTCATCTGCGCAGCGGCTCTCTATGCCACCGACAAGCGGAGCATCTTCGACAGTGTCTGCCTGGCCATGAGTACCGTGTCGACGGGCGGCTTCATGCCTGCCTCGGGCGGCATGTCCGGCTATGGCGTCAACACCATGATGGTGCTCACACTCTTCATGTTCCTCAGCGGCGTCAATGTCGCCATGCTCTACAACCTCTTCACCTTACACTGGCGCCGGCTGCGGCGCAGCAGCGAGTTCGTGGTCTACGCCGTCCTCTTCGTGCTGGCGTCGGTTGTGTGCACCGTGGCCTTCGCCGCCAAGGGCACCCCTTGGTATGCTGCGGCGCGCTTCTCGCTGTTTCACATAGCCTCCACGGTGTCCACCTGCGGTTTTTACACATCCACACCGCCCGAATGGCCCTTCGTGGCGTCGGTGGTGACATTCATGCTCATACTCAGCGGCGCCATGGCAGGCTCCACGGGTGGCGGCCTTAAATTGCGGCGCCTTATGACGCTGACACTCTACCTGCGCAACTACTTCTCACGCATGCTGCACCCCAACGCGGTCTTCTCCATCAAGATCGACAAGCAGGTGGTGCCCGCCGAATACGTGAACAAGATATTCGGCTTCGTCTTCCTGTACATACTCTTCATCATCGGCGGCGCCTTTGCGCTGACACTCACCGGCAGCGACATAGCCGATGCATTCTGTCTGGCGGCGGCCAACATCTCCAACCTCGGCCCCACGCCGATTATAGGCAGCATCGGCGCAGGCCTCAGCTACACCCTGCTGCCCACGGCGGCCAAGTGGGTGCTCATGGTGCTCATGCTCGCCGGCAGGCTTGAGATATTCGCCTTGCTGGCCATCGTATCACCCTCATACTGGAGCAGAAGATGAAGATAAGCGACATAAAGGCCATGTTGCGGTTCATGGGCATCATGCTTGTGGCCGAGGGCGGGCTGATGTCGCTGTGTCTGGTGCCGGCGCTCCACTTCGCCGACGGCACCTTCGAAGCCATAGGTCTCTGCAGCGCCTTTACCCTCGCCGTGGGAGCCCTGCTGTGGGTCACCTACGGCCGCTACCGCCGCATCGAGGACCGCCGCATGTCATATTTGCTGGTGGTGCTCCTATGGCTTGTCCTTGCACTCTTCGCCGTGCTGCCGCTCCTGGCCACCGGCGCCTCCACCGACTTCACCGCCGCAGCCTTCGAGGCTATGAGCGGCCTCACCGCAGCAGGCGCCACGGTATTCTCCGAGGTGGCCGCGCTGCCGTCGTCGGTACTCCTGTGGCGCAGCATGATGCAGTGGTTCGGCGGTTTCGGCATCGTCCTCTTGGTCTTGGCGCTCTCGCCACGGTTGGGCATCAACAAATACTCGCTCTACACCGCCGAGGCGTCGGGGGCCGACAACACCGGCAAGACGGCCGTGAGCACCGCCGTCACGGTGCGCCGCACTCTCACCATATACCTTGTCTTGACACTTGTCTTCATCGCCGCACTCTACATTGCGGGCATGCAGATGTGGGATGCCGTCAACCTCACCTTCACCAATATCTCCTCGGGGGGATTTTCCGTGGCCAGCGACAGCATAGCTTCATGCACGCCGGCACAGCAATATATCCTGGCTGCCGCCATGTTGCTGAGCGGTGTCAACTTCACCCTGCTATACCTCTTCTTCACCTTGCGGTGGCGCCAGATAGGGCACAAGCTCGACCAATTCGGCTTCTATATCGGCGTCTACGTCGCTGCCGCACTCTTTGTAATCGGCGCCCTGCACTGGCACATGCACTATCCCTGGGCCGACGCCCTGCGCATAGGTGCCGTGCAGACTGCCAGCGCATTGACTACCACCGGCAGTGTGGTGGCCGACACAACGTTATGGTGGACACCCATGTGTTTTGTCCTGCTCATGCTCTCCATCTGTGGCGGCATGGCAGGTTCCACTTCCGGCGGCCTCAAGGCCATGCGCGTAATCATACTCCTCCGCAACGCACGTGGCATCCTCCGCGACCGCCTTCACCCCAACGCTGTGGCTCCGCTGCGTCTCAACGGGCGCCCCGTCAGCAGCCATATCGTCAACAACGTCATGGTCATCTTCATGGTCTATGGATTCACCCTCCTGCTGGGTGTCATGGGCCTCATGCTATGTGGCATCGACGCTACCCAGGCCATCGGTGCCTCCGTGGGCTGTCTCACAGGCTTCGGCCCAGGTCTCGGCCCCTCGGGCGGCTTCGGCTCCTATGCCGCCTTCACGCATCCGGCGATGTGGCTCTGCACCTTGCTCATGCTACTCGGCCGCCTCGAGTGTATGACCGTTCTCGTAGTCTTCCTGCCGCGATTCTGGAGTAGGTAAGGGGGATTTTTTTTCCACATGCGGTAACAAACCCCACTCTTGCGCGTCTACACTTGAAATGAAACTGCGGTACATAGCAACCCTCCTCCTGATGCTCTTCGCCGGGGCCTCCATCTCCCTGACGGCGCAGAACGTCGTCATGTGCGAAGACTTTGAGGGCTATACCTCCGGCACAATACTGCCGGAATGGAACTACGATGCCAATGAGAGCAACCTTATCCCGAATGTCTTCGTTCATAGTACAGGAAAAGGGTTGAGGGTACAACTGCCCACCGGAGGGCACGGCGTCACAATGCAGCTGCCACAAGGAGTTCCTCTGCAGCAATACACCCTATCGTTCTCGTTTAACATTTACAATACCGGTAATTTCAACTTCATTATTGGTTCCATGGTCAACGATACGGCTTATTCATCATTTATCCCGATGGATACGATTTCTTTCACGCAAACATCATCGCAAACCTGGAGACAAGCAACTGTGAGCTTATCCGCATTACCCGTAGACCATACTGTTATTGCCTTCAGATTGGGCACATCAAGCATAATATATACTTACATCTTTGCCATTGATGATATAGTCATAGCAAATTTCAACCTCTATGACCTGCATATCGTTGATCTTGCCGGTACAAGCATAACCCTCGACTGGTCGCAAGACGGCGCCCCTTTCACGCCATGGCTGTATGTCAGCGATGGCGATGGCATTGTAGACAGCTTCCCGTGCACCACACATCCTTTCACCGTCGACAATCTCCGGCGCGGAGAAAGATATACTTTTACCTTGCGCATTACCGACTATCCATGCCAACCATATTCCGATAGTGTCAAAGCTTACATACCTGCCGACCACGGCGGCTGCATAGACTACGACAACTTCTTTACTACCGGTGTCTCTGCCTATTACGGATCGTACACAGACCCATATAACGATACAGCTTTCGTTGATTACGGTCCAAGCAGCGAATATTCCCGGCATACCATCCACACCGACATAGGCGAACGCGACCCACAGACAGGCAACGCCCTGCGCACCGTACGGCCAGGTACAACCTCCTCCATTCGCCTCGGCAACTGGCGAAAAAGTCGTCAAGCCGAGAGCATAGTGTATACCGTCACCGTGGATACCAACAACTACGACCTCATCATCCTCAACTATGCCGCTGTGCTGCAAGACCCCAACCACAACCCTTCCGCTCAGCCGCACTTCCTGTTTGAGCTCCTCGACGAGAACTACACCCAGATAGACCCCACCTGCGGGGCGGCAGACTTCGTGGCAAGCCCAAACCTCGGATGGAATAGCTATGGAGCAAACCTTTGGAAAGACTGGACGACGGTGGCTTTCAGTGTGGGAGCCTACCACGGGCGAACCGTCCACGTCCGCCTCACCACCTTCGACTGCGATGCTGGCGCCCACTACGGCTACGCTTACTACGACCTCGGATGCGCCCGGAGTGTCATCCGTGTCAGCAGCTGCTCCGGCGCCTCACAAGTCACCTTGTCGGCCCCAGACGGCTTCAACTACCGCTGGTTCCGCCAGTCTGACCCCGCAACCGTCATCTCCACACAGCAGAGCATCACCGTGCCCATCGACGGCAGCCTATACCTCTGCCAGACCACCTTCATCGACAGGCCGGACTGCAGCTTCACCATCTCGGGCCATGCCATCGCTGCACACAATGTCGCCGCCATCGACACTACCGTCACCTTCGACAGCTGCGCCATGCAGGTGGCGTTCCATAACGCTTCGGTGCTGGTGAGCGGCACCGCAGGAGCCTACGACACCACAGCCTACCCCAGCAACGTCCACTGGGACCTCGGCGGCGGGCAGACCTCGACAGACTCCGATGTCGTCGTCACCTACACGCAGCCAGGCACCTACACCGTCACCATGACATCGTTCTTTGCCGACTGCGAGGATGTCGACAGCGTACAAATCGTCGTCCCGGTGCCCGCATCGACACACCGCGACACCATCATCACGGCCTGCGACAGTCTCCACTGGCGCGGCCGCACCTTCTACCGTCAAGCCGACGGCAGCCAGCACCTGGAAGTCACCGACACCTTCCACTTTCCCAACCCCTACGGCTGCGACTCCACGCTTACACTATACCTCGACATCCACCCGTCGTACCTCATGCACGACACCACCCTCTTCTGCTTCGGCGACAGCCTCACCCACGGCGGCATCAGCTATGCGGCCGACACCGTCCTGCCGCTGGCCTACACCACCATACATGGCTGCGACAGCCTCCGTCCGTTGCTCCTTGCCCACCGCGACCCTCTGCCGCCGCCTGCCATTATGCTGCGCAACGCCGTCGACACCTTCGCCACAGGCCATCCGCTCGTGGACTGCTCCGTGATGCCATTCAACGCCGTCGACACCTCGCGCGTCAGCACCTGGCGCTGGACCGTCGGCGACAGCCTGCTCTTGCAAGGCGAGAGCCGCAGCGGCGCAACAGCCGAGTGGTCGCTCGGCTTCGGCCGATGGGCGCTGGCGCTGGTACGCACCGACAGTCTCGGCTGCGCCGACAGTCTCTACCTTGACTCCGTGGCCATCGTCATGCCGACACCACGCGCCGCCTTCACCATAGACCCCAAGCGCATACCCATCTTCGGCGACAAGACCACCGCGCTCAATGCCTCGGAACCAGACACCTGCACGTGGCTCTGGTACAACAGCACCGACAGCGCCGTCACACGCAACTGGAGCTACCGCTGGCCTGAAGTCAGCACCCCGGCCGACGAACTCGTGACCCTCGTGGCCACCCTCAGGCACACCCTGCTGCTGAACGACTCGATCGTCACCATCTTCTGCACCGACACCGCACGCGACACCGTCCACATACTCGCGCCATGGCTCGACTTCCCCAGCCTCGTCACACCCAACGGCGACGGAATCAACGACATCTGGGGCATCGTGGGCCTACTCGACGAAGGCTGGTTCCCGCAGAACGAGCTCTGGATTTTCAACCAATGGGGAGTCCTCGTCTACCACGTCCGCGACATCAGCTCGCCAGAGCAGTTCTGGGACCCCAACGAGCGTCCCTGTCCCGACGGAGCCTACTTCTACCGCTTTGCGGCGCGTAACAAATACGGCATCGTCCGACGCAACGGCGTCATCGAAGTCCTCCGGCACTGAAAACAGTGACCATTGGAGAGCAGAAAAGTAAAAAAAAGTTGCACGTATTGTTTTTTTTCGTATCTTTGTCACGATAACCGATTGTCTAATCCAAAAGCCTAACACCTGATGGAGAAGCGAATAGGGACAATAACCATACTCATACGCGACCGCGAAGTGTCGCAATCAGTCAACCAATTGTTGTCCGAACATGCCGATATTATACTCTGTCGGCAGGGGTTGCCGTTTCATGACCGCCCCGTGGCCGTCATCTCGCTCATCGTCGAGGGCTCGGTGAACAGCATCAACGCCCTCACTGGCCAGATCGGCCGCCTGCCGGGGGTGGAATGCAAGGCTGTAGTGACCAAGAATAATTAATCCTAAAACACAATAAACCATGAGAAACCAGAACTTTATAGACCGCGACAAGCTCTATGGGATGCTCGAGAACAACGCTCCGACAGAGAGCCAGTTGGACGACATCCTCAACAAGGCCCGCAAGCTCAAAGGCTTGAACCTCGAGGACGTGGCCAAGCTGCTCAGCGTCGAGGACGAAGCCGGCATACGCAAAATCCTCGACACCGCCGAATATGCCAAGAACGAGATCTACGGCCGCCGCCTTGTGCTCTTCGCCCCCATCTACACGGGCAACGCCTGCGTGAACAACTGCGTCTACTGCGGCTTCCGCCGTGACAACAAAGCCCTCAAGCGCAAAGTCCTCACCCTCGACGAGATAGAGACCGAGACGCTGCACCTGCTGCGCATGGGACACAAGCGCGCCCTGCTCATCTGCGGCGAGAGTCCCCGCAACGACGCCAACTACATGGTCGAGGCCATACGCCGCACCTACGCCGCCAAGGACGAGAAGGGCAGCACCATACGCCGCATCAACGTCGAGCTGGCCCCCATGAGCGTCGAGGACTATGCCAAGCTGAAGGCCGAGAAGATAGGCACCTATGTATGCTTCCAGGAGACCTACGACCCCATCGAGTACGCCAAGTTCCACCCTGCCGGCACGCCCAAGGCCGACTACCTCTACCGCCTCACCTGCATGGACCGCGCCATGGAAGGCGGCATCAACGACGTGGGCATCGGTGCACTGTTCGGACTGGTCGACTACCGCTTCGAGATACTGGCCATCATGGAGCATGCTCGCCACCTCGAGGAGGACTACGGCTGCGGCCCCCACACGGTCTCGTTCCCGCGCATCGAGCCAGCCGAAGGCACCCCCTTCTCGCTGCCCGAGAATATCCCGCACCCCGTGAGCGACAAGGACTTCATGAAGATCGTCGCCATCATACGCATCGCCATGCCTTACACCGGCATCATCATCTCCACCCGCGAGCGTCCCGAACTGCGCGACCAGCTGGTGCGCTACGGTGCCAGCCAGATTTCGGCGGCCTCGGAGACCAACCCCGGCGGCTATGACGAGGACAACAACAGCAGCGAGGCCAAGCCCTACGAGAAGACCGGCGACACCGGCGCCCAGTTCACCCTCGGCGACCACCGCTCGCTCGACGAAGTCATCAGCATGATGATCGACGGCGGCTACATACCCTCGTTCTGCACCGGCTGCTACCGCAAAGGACGCGTGGGAGCCGACTTCATGGACCTCGCCAAGCCCGGCCTCATCAAGGAGTATTGCAAGCCCAACGCCATGTTCACTTTCCGCGAGTACCTCGAGGACTATGCCAGCCCGGCCACCAAGGAGAAAGGCCTCCGTCTGCTCAAGGAGCTGACCCAGACCTTCCCCAAGGAGGAACTGAAGCGCCGCGTCGAGGGTAACCTCTGCAAGATAGGCGAAGGCGAGCGCGACCTGTACTTCTAAAAGCGCTCCACACATAAAAAAATGGAATCTGACCGGTCAGATTCCATTTTTTTACGTATCTTTGTTTCGGATAATATTTGCATGTTGGACATACAACATGCTATAGTTGTGTATAATATATAAATATAAAACGTATAAAAAATGAAAAAAAGATTATGTCTTGCATTGGGCATCATGCTGATTGCACTGCTGCCCGTCGGAAAGGCACTGGGACAGAACAAGACTGTTCAGATCACAGTGAAAACACTTGACCACAGGATGCTTGAGTCTGCGTACATCTACGCTGCCGCTCCAGGAACAAGCTATTTCATTGACTCGGCACATCTGTCGACGAGCTACACCGGAACCGCCCTGCCGATAGACAGCCTGAGCGTCATCGACACCCTCGCCATCGATGTAAACACCACCACCGGCGACCCCTTCGTCTACCGCACCGATGTGGATAGCGCCACCTATGCCTACTCGTTCATCCTGGCCCGCGATATCCAGGGTGACTACTATGTGTATGGCTACAATGCAGGTCTTGCCGACGGCATCATTGCCGGAACGACCCTCTTCGACGGTGTCGGCGACAGCCTGACCGTCACACTCGGCAGCAGCGAAAGCATGGTCATGAACAGCGAAAAGATTGTCATAGCCGACCTGCAGCGCCTGTACCTCTACACCAGCATGGCCACAGCCATGGCCGATAGCCGTGCGATACATCTCGTGTTCCTCGACACTGTGCGTCTGGATTCGTCAATAGTCATCAACCGCAGTGTCAATGTCAACCAGATGGGTCTGCCCCTTATCAGCCAGACCACCACATCGGGCTACCTCTTCAACATTGGAGGCAGCAACGTGGTGTCCTGGGGCAACGGCTACATATATGCCGATGCCGGCAACCACTTCCGTGTCAACGACGATGCCACACTCATCGTTGACGGTCTCTACGACTCTGCCGCCACAGCGGTGGTCACCGTCAATGGCAACGGCGACTTGGTGGCCACCAACAGTACCTTCCACACCGAAGGCGCAGCCGCCGTCGTCGCCCTGAGCGACAACAGCCAGGCCACCCTTGCACAGATGAACATCAGCGGCGGCGCCTTCGGCGTGACGATACCGCAGGCCTCTATGGCCCGTCTGGACATCGATGCACAGAGCGTGACCTCCGGCATGTCGAGCTATGCACGCCCCGTGAATGCCGACTGCTACGTGAAGGATGTCTCCAACGCGAACAACAGAGTCTATCTCCGCGGTCTGAAGCGTGCCTCTGCACTTATGAACGAGCTTGACACCCTCTATGTGGTTGGCGACCTCGCCGCCGGTGATGACACCGTCAGCAAAGCCTCCACCGTCGATCTCGGTGGCTTCACCGCCTCACGCAATATCGCCGCCACTCACACAGATGGCGTTGTGGCCGTCACCAACGGCATCGTCAATGGCAGCATTGCTTCCACCGGCACCGACATCGCCGGCCTGGACCTCAAGGATGTCGACTTCAACGGCACGTTGACCGTGGATGCCACGCGTCTGTCGAGAATACTGAGCGGACGCTATAACCCCGCAACTCCTTTCAGCGGCATGAACATTGTGATTATGGGTGGCAAATTCGCCGACACCGTTGGCTACAACGCCATGCTTGCCGAACGCCACCTATTTGTCGACAACACCGACACCGACGCTGCCGATTACCCCTACATGGTTGCCGAAGGCTATGCCGTCACCTACATAAACTACGACTGCAAGAACCATGACACCGTCATCGTCTACAACACCCCCGACAACAAAATTACCCCGGTGCTCTCCGAGCCCCGCTATCCCGGCACCGACACTGTCTTCCTGGCCTTCGTCCGTGAAAACGGCGACATGCTGACAGCCTGGCAGAACGATGTCGACGTGCTCTCTTCCGACACTACACTCTATGCCATGTGGTTGATTAACGGCACCACATACTCATACACAATCCGCCACAACCTCATCTCGCTCGACAACGACACCGTAGCCGTCGACAGCGTAACCAATGTGGCTCCTGCTGGCAGCGCCCTCAGATTACGTCCGCGCAACTATCCCGGCCGTGTTCCCAACACCGACGTGATAAACATCACTTCCCTCACCCAGGACACTGTTGTGGACTTCTACTACACACTCGTCAAATATGAGCTGACATGGGCTGCCCAGCAGGGCCAGTTCAACAACGGCAGCTCAGTGAAGATCGACTCGCTCTACTACGGTGAGACCATCGTCTTCCCCGAGGATCCCATACTGAGAGGCCACACCTTCGCCGGATGGACACCCAACGATGTCACCACAATGCCCGAAGGCGACCTCACCATGATTGCCGGCTACGACCAGGCAACATATAGCCTCACATGGACTGGTGCCGACACCACCGTGGTATACACCGCCACCGCTGTCGACGCCATCAGCGCCGTGCTTATAGACACTGTCTTTGACGACACCATCGCCACCACGCTCACCTTCGTAGACACCCTGACCAACAATGAGGCCAACCCCGCCATCAATGTAGGTGCCTACAGAGTCACTGCCCGCCTGGCCAACTACCAGGATGTCTACATGCTGACCGACAGCGTCGCCATAATCACAGTCGAGCCCGCACCGCTTACCTTCAACACCATTGAGGTCACCACCGAGAAGCCTTATGACGGCACCACCATCGCCGTTATCACCGGCGACCTGACCCAGGTCCTCAACGGCGTGCTTGCCAACGACGACGTGCAGATTGTGAGCGCCAGCGCTGCATACGACACGCCCGACACCGGCAGCAACAAGACCATCAACGTGCACATGGTTGTCGGCGGCGCCGATGCAGCCAACTACACTCCGCTGGAGAAGGACTCCGCCATCGCCAACTGCATTATCTTCATGCCCGTAGAAATCAACACTGATGTGGCCGACAGTGGCATCGCTGTTGACGCCAGCGGCTACTGCGCCGGTACCGGTGCCATCAACATCATTGTCCGCAGCGGCAGCCCCGACGAGTATGTGCTCTACTTCGAGGACGACAACTTCACCGACATCGACGCCTGGACACCCATCACCAACATCGACAACGACACCCTCACACTTGACATCGTCGTGCCCGAAGGTCTGAACAACGGCATATATACCGCCTGGCTGCGTCTCCGCAACAGCAACCACAGCGCCTATGTAAGCGACAGCATCCGCATCACATTCCGTGTCAACCTGCCACGCACATACACCATGCCGCTCTTCAGCGATGTCATCGCCTTGGTCGACACCTGCCACTGCTTCACCAACATCCAGTGGTACCGTGACGGTGTTGCCATACCCGGTGCCAATGGCTACTACTACCAGGAAGTCGGCGGTCTGGCAGGCCATACCTACCACGTCACGGCCCGCATGAACGGCCAGGCCACCACCACCTGCGAGCAGGAAGACATGAACACGCTCCTGCACAACGACGCACAGCAGGCAAAGACCATTGTGTCGGCCTATCCTAACCCCACCACGCAGGCTGTCAACGTCACCATCGCCAACAGCACTGCCAACGTGCATACTGTGCGCGTGATGAACGTGATGGGCGTCACCGTGGAGAATACCACCTTCGACGGCGACAGCACCACTATCGACATGAGCAACATGGCCAACGGCAGCTACACCGTCAGCGTCGACGGCATCGTGGTTCGTGTAATTAAGAAATAATGTTAACCGGTAAAGATAAACATACAATGAAACGTACATTTGTTATTATAAGCTTGCTGGCCTTCGGTTTTGGACTGCACGCACAGCAGAACCAGCACAGCAATTACATCGGTTTTGACCTCGGTGGCGGACTCAACACCATCACCTACAAGACTGTTGATGGCAAGTATTCTTTAGGTCTGGGCTTCCAGAGTGGCATACGCTACGCTCACTTCTTCGGCAAGCACTTCGGTATGGGCTTCGGAGTCCAGTACACCTACAACAATGCCTCTGTGTTATACGACTTCACAGAGGTGTCGACAGGCCTTACGCATGACGACAACAACAACCTGACCTACGACCTCCGTACATCGTACAACGGCTGGCGTGAGCGTCAGACCCTCTCCTATCTCAGCATTCCCGTCGAGTTATACTGGCGTGCCCAGCTTAGCCAAAAGTGGGCGTTCCTCTTCGGCCTTGGTGCATCGGTTGACCTGCCGCTGAGCGGCAAATATCGCGCCAACGAAGGTTCATACGAGAATTCAGGCCTGTTCTACGTCAACGGCACCCCCTTGGCCTACACCATACAGGACCTCCCCGAACACGGCTTCCGCACCTACGATGCCGACTTTAAGGAGAATGTAAAGCTCAAGAAGATTGGTGTCAGCGTCATTGCCGACCTCGGCTTCAACTACTCACTCTGCAACAACTGGGGCCTCTATATCGGTCTCTATGGCGGTTACAGCGTGACCAGCCTCCTCGACAGCGTCAGCACCAAGCCGGTGCTCAGCATCAATAGCGAAGATGCCTCAAAGATTGACTACAACGGAACGCTGGCCTCCAACCAGATTGACTTCCTGCGCCTGCTAAATGCCGGTGTGAAGATTGGCATCAACCTCGGTTGGGATTGCCACACCTCCGCACGCGCCGCCAAGGGCGATGATGCCGACATCACCTACTACGACAACAGCAATGCCGCCACCAACCAGCCCGCCGCCGACAAGCAGCGCAAGCAGGATGGCGAGAAGCCTGCCAAGATAGAGGGCAACGACGACCAGGCTCCTGCTGCAGCAGATTCCGAAAGCAACAACGTCGTCTATCCCACCACTGGCAGCAATGAATTCGGCAACAACGATTACGACGAGGAGGAGGCCGCAGCCCGCGAGGCTCGCTGCAATGCCCGCCGTATGAACAACCCCGATATGGCCCAGGCCAACACCGACATTGACGACGATATCGCCGAAGCCGAGCGTATGGCAGAAGCCTCTGGCAATGCTGCTGCCAAGGAGGCCGTTGCCGACGCCAAAGCGAAGGCCGCCGATGCCAAGAAGGCCTACAAGAACGGTCAGTACTGCAAGGCTTACGACCTCTTCAACGAGGCCTATGGCGACATTGCCGACAGCTATGCCGACGACGCTGCTACCTATGCCGAGGGCACCAACACTCCCGAGGCCCAGAAGGCTGCCACCGATGCCGACCTCTATGCCGATGCCGCACATAAGGACGGTCTCGACTGCGCCATGGCTGCCTCGCGCAATGCCCGCATCAATGCCGAGATAGCTCGCGATGCCGATGGCACGCAGCACAAGGATGCCGCCTACAACGACCCCAACTTCGCCGAATACTTGTCCAGCGAAGCCCTCGCCATGGCCGAGGATGCCAACAGCAAAGCCGCCAAGACCGACGCCAAAGATGCTTCCGGCAAGGCCTATCGCGGCAATCTCGCCGACAGCTATGCCGCAAGCGCCAAGAGCTTTGCTGGTAGCGCCAATGCCTATGCCGCCAAGAGCAATAATCCTGACGCCAAAGCCGCTGCCGATGAGGCTCAGCGCTATGCCAGTGAAGCCGCCGAAGCTGCCCGCATGGGTGATGTCGCTGGTGCTTACCGTGCCGCACGTGCTGCCCAGCAGGCCGCCGATCGCGCCCGTCGTCTTGCCAACGGTGGCGACGACCATCCCGCCAACGACAACAAGGACAATGCCAGCCAGCAGCCTGCCAGCAACAGTCCTGCCGACCGCGCACAGCTTCAGAAGTACCTTGACCAGATCAACGCCACTGTCCACTTTGACTTCAGCAGCACCGAACCCAAGTTCGACAGCAAGACCGACATCGCCATCCGCGCCCTCTGCGCAGCCATGAAGGCCGACAGCCGAGTCAAGGTCCTCATCACTGGCCATACCGACAACGTAGGCAGTGCCGAGAGCAACATGAACTACGGCAAGAAGCGTGCCGAAGCCCTCAAGCAGCTCATGGTCAACCATGGTGCACCTGCTTCGAGCATCGCCACCGCCTCCCGCGGCCAGGAAGAGCCTGTCGTTGACAACGACACCGACGAGCACCGCTACCAGAACCGCCGTGCCGTCATCACTCTTAGATAAATAAAGATATCTTTATCAATATCTATTGCGTCAGGCCAAACCTTTGAGGTTTGGCCTGACGCTTTATATAATATGACAATATAATAATGTTAACCGTTCCGCCTTTATTCAAATCATAAAAATGAGAAATATATTTGCCCATGTTCCATGAAACATGTATTTTTGCACCATCGTTCCCAAAAGACAACAATATGAAGAACAGAATAATATTTATTGTTTTAGCCACGCTAATGGTATCTGCCGGATGCAAACAGAACCGCACGGAGGGAAATACAGCCTCATTCAACTGAGACAATAACGACAAGATAGAATACTCTGTCGACTACACGGTCAGTTTTTCTGCTGACCACGACAGTACCATGCAGCTAACGGCCACGAGCAACTACGGCAACGTGAATGTTGTTCAAATAAAATCAGAGAACCTGATAGGTGCAGACGGCAAGCTGGTAAAGAACACCTTTATCATCCTTGAAGATTCCGTTCCCGTTGGCAAAAGTTTAACCTTGAACCGAGGAGGTCTGTCGTATACTGGTGGTAAACCAGAGTTTGTCCATAATCATACCGTCGGCAGCGATGACTTGGCCGAGATAAGAATTCAGGGCAGCGACGACTACACGATGTATTCCATCCGCGACAACATGTTCTTCGGCCCGAACTACGACGAGGAGAGTTTCACCATCGGCGGAGGGCAGCGCTTCACCATTGTCCTGCCCGTCGTGACCGAGGAGATGTACCCCAAAGAAAAAGAGAGGCATACAATACATTTATGCCTCACTATCGCCGATGGCAAAACTAAATAAACAATCAGAAAAACATACAAATAAAGGGCGCCCGGATGGGCGCCCTTGCTGTTGTCAATCCTTATGAGGATTATTTGTACTCGGCGAGGATGCCGGGGACGAGGTCGGGGGTGAGACGGCCGTAGACCTTCTCGCCGATCATGGCGACGGGGGCAAGACCGCAGGCACCGACGCAACGGAGGGTGTTCAGAGAGAACTTGCCGTCGGGGGTGCACTTGCCCACCTGGATGCCCAGGTTACGCTGGAAGGCATCGAGGACCTTCTCGGCGCCACGGACGTAGCAGGCGGTACCCAGGCAGATGTCGATGGGGTGCTCGCCCTTCGGCTCCATGGTGAAGAAGCTGTAGAAGGAGACGATACCATAGACCTTGGCTACGGGCATGTTCAACTCGTGGGCGATGACTTCCTGGACCTCGGCGGGCAGGTAACCGAACTTACCCTGCACCTGGTGGAGGACGTTGATAACCTCGCCGCTCTTGTTACCAAAGCTCTTGCAGACGTCTTTGATAATGTTGATTTTCTCTTCGGATATCTTAATGTTAGCCATTTCTTTTTAGTTTTAAGCTGTGAGTCTTAAGTTTTAAGTTGGGCGATTGCCGTCGTGATGCGTCAGCTACTTACAGCTTAAAGCTTAAAACTCACAACTGGTTAATTTATTTCGTTGTCTCGACTTTGTCGCTCTTGTCGAAGTAGTGGGTGTGCAGCTGCTCGTGGCTGAGGTGGCCGCAGGGTTCACCGTAGTACTCCTTGTAGATGGCGATGATGTCGGGGTTCTCGTGGCTCTTGCGGATGGGCTTGCCAGCGTCCTCGCGGTAGGTGGCTTCCATGCGCTTCTGGATGATGTTGCTGTTGCCGTGGTGGTAGGGCTGACCGGCACCGCCGATGCAACCGCCGGGGCAAGCCATCACCTCGATGAAGTGGTAGCCGTTGGGGTTACCGTTGCGCACCTCTTCCATGAGCTTGCGGGCGTTGGAGAGACCGTAGCAGACGGCGACTTTCACGGGCAGGCCGTTGAAGTCGACGGTGGCCTCGCGGACGCTGTCGCCGAAGATTCCGCGGACGGCCTCGAGGTCGATCTTGGGCAGCGGTTTGCCGCAGTACACCTCGTAGGCGGTACGGACAGCAGCCTCCATCACGCCGCCAGTGGCGCCGAAGATGACGGCAGCACCGGTCGACTGGCCGAGAGGACTGTCGAAGTCTTCCTCGGGGAGGTGGTTGAGGTCGATGTTGTTCTGCTTGAGCATGTGGGCAAGCTCACGGGTGGTGAGGCTGAAGTCGACATCCTGATCCTTGCCATTGCCGAGCTCAGGACGGGCGCACTCGCTCTTCTTGGCGAGGCAGGGCATGATGGAGACGACGACCATATCTTCGCGCTTCACACCAATCTTGTTGGCGAAGTAGTTCTTGGCCACAGCGCCGAACATACCCTGGGGCGACTTGGCGGTCGAGGGGTAGTCGAGCAGGTCGGGGAAGTTCTTCTCGTAGAAGGTGACCCAGGCGGGGCAGCAGCTGGTGAACAACGGCAGCTTGACGTTCTTGTCGCCAGCGAGGAAAGCCTTCACGCGGCCGAGGAGCTCGGTGCCCTCTTCCATGATGGTGAGGTCGGCGCTCCAGTCGGTGTCGAACACATAGTTGAAGCCGAGACGGCGCAGGGCAGCGGCCATCTTGCCGGTGACGATGGTGCCGGGTTCCATGCCGAACTCTTCGCCGAGGGCCACGCGGACGGCGGGAGCAGTCTGCACGACGACGGTCTTGGTGGGGTCGGCGAGGGCCTTACGCACGTCGTTGATGTTGTCGACGAGGGTGAGGGCACCCACGGGGCACACCTGGACGCACTGGCCGCAGTTGACGCAGGAGCTGTCGCCGAGTTTCTGCTCGAAGGCGGGAGCCACCACCGAGGGGAAGCCGCGGTTGACGCCGCTCAGGGCGCCCACGCTCTGGAACTTGTTGCACATGGTCTCGCAGCGGCGGCAGTAGACGCACTTGTCCATGTCGCGGTAGACGCTGAGGGTAGTGTCTTTCTCATAGTGGCTCTGCTCGCCTTTGAAGGGGATCTCGCGGATACCCATCTTGGCGGCAAGGGCCTGCAGCTCGCAGTCGCCGCTCTTCTCGCACTGGAGGCAGTCGTTCGGGTGGTCGCTGAGGATCAGCTCGAGAACGGTCTTGCGGGCGTTGAGGGCGCGGGGCGAAGCGGTGAGGACCTCCATGCCTTCCACGCAGTCGGTGGCGCAGGCGGGGGCCAGGTTGCGGCGGGGCTTGCCGTTGAAGTCCTTGGTGACCTCAACCATGCAGACGCGGCATCCGCCGGGTTTGTTTTCAAATTTCATTCCGTCGAGCTCGAAGTAGCAGAGCGTCGGGATATCGATACCGGCCATGCGGGCAGCTTTCAGAATAGTA